>Ga0101944_10001069_pt1 | contig 63550 bp, 49 predicted proteins | sample DewCreD2012metaG_FD_75245 | JGI IMG/M metagenome (GOLD analysis project Ga0101944, IMG submission 75245) | Hot spring sediment bacterial and archeal communities from British Columbia, Canada, to study Microbial Dark Matter (Phase II) - Dewar... ...
TGTGTAGCCTGGGGCACAGAAGCGCGAAACGCAGCGAAAGGCGCACAGAGGCGGGCGCATGGCATGACCATCGCGCCGCTGCTTCCGGGCGGCGGGCTGGCGCTGCTGGTGGGCTATCACGATGCCGACGAAGCGCCCGATCACCACCCCTTCTGGCCCTACCGTGCCCAGTGCCGCCTGATCGTCTACAAACGCGCCGACGCGGGCGGCGCGCGAGGCGGGGATCCACGGGGAGCTTCGCTCCCTGCCTTCCGGCTACGAGACACCCCTCGGCGAGGGCGGGATCGGCCTCTCCGCGGGGCAACGGCAGCGGCTGGCGCTCGCCCGGGCGCTTCTCTCCGACCCCGACATCCTCGTTGTCGACGAGCCGACGGCCTTCCTGGACGAGGCGGCCGAGGGGCAGGTGCTGGCCGCGCTCGCGCGCCAGAAGGGCAGGCGCACCCTGATCGTCGTCACCCACCGCGCCGCGGCCGCCCGGCTCTGCGGGCAGAGGATCGTATTCGGCCCCGCTCCGGCCGGTGCGGGGGGCGGCAGGGGCGCTTCGGCCGCCGGGCCGGAGGCGGCCCTCCCGGGTTGAGCCGGAAAGGGCAACACGCCATGGAAACCCTGGACTACACCTCCTGGGGGCTCTCCCTTCGCCGCCGGGTTGCGGGCCGCCGGGTGCCGTTGGGCGGCACAATCGAGCTCACCCGCCGCTGCAACAACCGCTGCGTCCACTGCTACAACAACCTCCCGGCGGACGACCGCACGGCGCAGGCGGGCGAGCTGGGGGAGGGCGCCTGGAAGCGCCTCTTGGATGAGGCGGCCGAGGCGGGCTGTCTCTATCTTCTCTTCACCGGCGGCGAGCCGCTTCTCCGGCCCGACTTCGGGGCCCTCTACGAGCACGCCCGCAGGCTGGGCTTTCTCGTCACCCTCTTCACCAACGGGACGCGCCTCACGGAGGAGACGGCCGACCTCCTCGCCGCGATGCCGCCGCTTGCCGTCGAGGTCACCCTCTACGGCGCAACCCGCGCGACCTGGGAGCGGGTGACGGGCGTTCCCGGCTCCTACGCCCGGAGCCTCGCCGGAATCGAGAGGCTGCGCCGGCGGGGGGTGCGCCTGCGCCTCAAGACGACCCTGTCGCGCTTGAATCGCCATGAGCTTGGCGGCATGCGCCGGCTGGCCGCCTCGTTCGCGGCGCCCTTTCGGTTCGATGCCCTGCTGAACGCCCGGATAGACCGCTCCCGGGGGCCGCTTGCGGTGCGGCTTTCGCCGGAGGAGGTGGTCGTGCTCGATCTCGCAGACCCCGAGCGGGTGCGCGCCCTGCGGGAGACGGCGCCGGGGCCGCCCCCGGAGTCCCCGGGCCCCTTGGCCTGCGGGGCGGGGTTTCATGCCTTCGCCGTCGACCCCTGCGGCAGGTTGCGGCTCTGTGCGCTCTGCGGCGAAGAGGAAGGCTTCGATCTGCGGCGGGGCTCGTTCCGCGAGGGCTGGGAGGGTTGGGTCGCCCGCGAGCGCGCGCGGTTTACAGGGCCGGAGGGCCCCTGCAGCGCCTGCGGTCTGATCGACCTCTGCGGCGTCTGCCCGGAAGCGGCCCGGCTCGAGTGCGGCGAGGAGTCGGCCCCGGTCGATTTCCTCTGCCGCGTCGCCCATCTTCGCGCCTTCGCCCTCGGGATTCCGGTCCCGCGCCACGGCCCCTGCCCTTTCTGCCCGGGCGGGGCGGGGCACGAGGAGATGGCCGCCTTGGCCGCGGCGTTGCGGGCGTCCTTCCTTGCCGCGCCCCTGGGCGGGGATCGCCGTGCTTGACGAGCTCGTAGAGGAGGCTCTCAAAAGCGGCCGCCGCGTGCGCTTCCGCGCGACGGGGGGGAGCATGCGGCCCGCGATCCGCGAGGGGGACATCCTCGTCGTCGCCCCGGCACGGCCCGATGAGCTCGCCCCCGGCGACATCGTTCTTTCACGCGTGGGGCGAAAGCTCACGGCCCACCGGCTGGTCGCGATCGAAAGGCCCCGCTCCCCCGGGGGGGAGCCTCTCCCCTGCCGGTTTCTTCTTCGCGGGGATGCCAGTGCGGTTGACGATCTGCCGCTTCCTGCGGAGAGGGTGATCGGCCGGGTGGTTGAGGTCGAAAGAGCGCCTCGTTTTCTCGGATGCCGGATGCTTCGGCTTCGCGGAACCGGGGAGGAAAGGATCGCGAGGTGGATTTCGACCCTCTGCAGGCGGATCGCGGCCCCGTCCGGGAACCCCCCCTGAAACTGCGGTCGGCGGATTGCTTTCTTAGGGGATCCGAGGGCGTCTTCCCCGCAAACGACCGCGCGGTGGGCACAAAGGGCCGGCCGCGGCCGCCCCAGGCGCCGCATGCGTTTTCTCAAGCCATTGGCGAACCTGCCGATATTCATGAGCGGGGCCACCGGCCGGCCCATGGCCGCGGGTCATGAGGTGGCGGTGGAGGAGCCGCAAACCCGATCACGGGGTCGCTCACTTGTGCGGCCTTTTGAAGGGAGCCAAGGCATGGGAATGACCGAGGGGTGAGGCGACACCGGGGGGCGCGCCGTGCCGGGTGCACACGCTTCGGGGCGCAGGCGCAGGATCTCGGCGTGAGCGGCTTCCGGCATGAGGCTTCCGGCCGGCGAAGAGGCCTGCGGGTAGGCCAGATGATCAAAGATCTTTTTGACCGTGGCTTGAGGGCGATCAGCGGGGCAAGCGGCCGGCCGGCCGATCGCCGACCGCGGCCTTTCCTCCTTTTCGGCTTGCTCCTCGTCTTCCTTCTTTCCGCGTTTTCCTCCCCGGCCTACTGCGCGACCTTGAATGTGGCGATTTCGAACACCAACGACGACGCGACGCAGAGCAATATCAATGGGACAGCCGCCACCACCGGCGTAGTGGTCGGCGTCTATTCCTACACCATCCCAGCAAACACCAACTACAAGTCCGGCGGACTGCGGTTCCAGAACATCACCGTCCCCCGCGGGTCGATCATCAACTCTGCCACCCTCTCTGTCTACATGGCAACCGGGTACGGCAACCTGAACTGCGACATTTACGGTCATGCCGCGGACAATGCCGCCGATTTTTCGTCGAGTCCCTATATCACCAATACGACCTACCGGCCCCGCACCTCCGCCAGTATGCCTATCGTAGAGGCTGGGCTGCCCAACGCTTGGTATAACATCAACGTCCAGTCCATCGTTCAGGAAATCGTCAACCGCCCCGGCTGGAACAGCGGAAATGCTCTGGCGCTTTTGTTCATTGCGAGGACCGACTTCAACCACTTCGGCCAGTTCTACGATTACTCCAACGGTTGGGGCGCGGCGACGCTCAGCATCGACTACAGCCCATTTCGGGAGGTGTACTATTCGGTCGGCACCTCGACGGCCGATCTCAAGACCGGCGCGCCCACGATTTCCATCGTGGACGGCACCGCCACGCTTTCCGTCGCCCAGACCGGAAACATCGGCGTGGGCGACGTCATCACCTACAACACGAGCAGCAAGGCCTACATCAAGTCGGTCACGAGCCAGACGACCTTCGTCGTGACGACCGCCACCGGCGACACGCCCGGAAACGTCAGCAACGCCACGGTCAACTCCATCAAGCGCGTGTTCAACGACATCGCGACCGCCGTGAGCAACTCATCCGGTTCAAGCTACCTCAACACGAACCACCTTGTCGCGAACAACCTGGGGCTGACCTGGGTCCTTTACAATGACGGCCCCTTCAATGTGTCGAGCCCGATCAATATCTTGGGCTATACCACGGGGGAGAGCAACTACCTCACCCTCACGGCCGCCGGTTCCTCCCAGGTGGCAAGCGGCGTCAGCCAGCGCCACAACGGTGTGGCCGGCGCGGGCGTCATGATCGAGGCCGCAAGCGGCGTGTGGCTCTTTTCGGTCAACCAGCCCTACACCCGCATCGAATGGCTCGAGATCGACGGCAACGACATCGCCTCCGCCTCCGGGGTCATGTCCGCCAGCGCTGGGAACAACGCGCTCTTCCGCAACCTGATCATCCACAACGTCACAAACGGCATCTGGACCCAATCGAGCAGCGGCAACGAGGAGATCCGCAACTGTTTCATCTACAAGTACGCCGAGGACGCGATCCACGTGAAATCGCGGACCGTCAAGATCTACAACTGCTCCCTCTACGACAGCACCGGAAGCGGCGAGGGCATCGATGTCGAAGCCTCCTACAGCGCGACGGCCAGAAACGTGATCGCCATGGACAACAGCCCGGACTTCCAGTCCGCAGGCACGCTCAGCCTGAGCTACTGCATGTCCTCGGACGCCTCGGCGGGGAACTACGGCGGCACGGGAAATCTCACCAACCAGAGCGCGCTCTACCAGTTCGTCTCGATTGCCGGCACGATCGACCTGCACCTGAAAAACGGAGCAAACGCCATCAACGCCGGCCAGGACCTCTCCTCCTTCTTCACCGACGACATCGACGGCCAAACCCGCTCCGGAAGCTGGGACATGGGGGCGGACGAAAGCCCCCGCGCCGTGCCGCTGAAACCCCTGACGGTTTACACCGAAAAGGACGGCAGCACCGACGACCTGGTCCGGTACACGACCTACGCGGGCAGCTGGCAGACGGAGGCGACCGCCTTCGACTCCAACGACACCGAGGCCCTGGTCTGGCACGTGGCCAAGGCCGGCCCGAACGGCCGCGAGTACGTGGTGCTCGCCGCCGGCCGCACCAGCACGACGCTGTATGCCTCGCTTTACAACGGCAGCACCTGGAGCGGCGGGGACGCCGGTACTTTCAAGAACCTGGGCAGCACACAGACGACCGACCAGCGACCCTTCAACGCCGCCTACGAGATGGCGAGCGGCCGCCTGCTCATCGTCAAGGGGACCCCGGCGAGCGCGCAGATCACCTACTGGCTCTGGGACGGCTCCTCCTGGGTCGTCAACGGCCAGACCTACAACTTTTCGACCATCAACGGATCCCTCTATTGGGTCCAGATGGCCTCGCGGCCCGGCTCGAACCAGATCGCGCTGGTGGGGGTCGATCAGCTGAACAACGTCGTGGGGTTGATCTGGGACGGCGGCACCCGGAGCTGGGGAAACGAGAAACTTCTCGGCACCGCCACCCACTATGACGGCGAGGTGGTCGACGTCGAGTACATGCAGGCCGGCACCAACGCCGGGCAGGCGCTCTTCGCCTGGGGCAACAACACGACTCTTTACAGCTGGACCTGGACCGGGGCTGCCTGGGAAGGGGTCTCCAAATCGAAGACCGGCTTCGGCGGGAGCATCCGCTGGGTGGTCCTGGCCGCCAACCCCAACAGCGACACCATGCTCGCCGGGGTGGAGCATGCCTCCTCCAACGGCCTGCAAACCGTCAACTGGACCGGCAGCGCCTGGGGGACGATCCAAACCGTTGACACCCTGAACGGCTCTTTCTCCGACAACCGCCCCTTCGACATCATCTTCGAATCCGCAAGCGGCCACTCCGGCCATGCCCTGGTCGTCTACTCCGACAGCGGAGGCGCAAACGGGCTGCGCTATCGCCACACGAGCAACATCGGCGGGGCGTGGGAGGCCGAGACCTCGGTGGACGGCGTCAACCCATCCGACATCGACTGCTCCTGGGTCGAGCTGGCCCGGACGCGCGAGGGCACCATCCACCTGGCCTGCGCGGACGATGTGGGGTCAAGCCAAGACCAGCTCCTGGCGTACTCTTGGGATCATTCCGCCTGGAGCGCGATGGCCAGCCTGGAGGGGAACCTGTTTTACGGGAATCCGAGCTATACCAACCGCACCCACAAGGCCTTCGCCATCGCCGCCCAGCCGCCCCAGGCCTCGGTTCTCCTCTCCCAGGCCCATTGCCGCTGGCGAAACGACGACGGCCTCGAGCAGGCGACGACGGGCACCATCACCTTCAACAGCACGGCGAACAGCTCCTTCACCTCGGGGACCAATCTTCTCTTTGCACCCAACGTGGCCGCCGGGAGTAACCGGGTGATGCTTGTCGGGGTGTCGCTGGCCAAGAACACCACGGGCACGCTGCCGACGGTCACCCAGGTCAACCTGAACGGCACGGTGAACTCGACTCCCGAGGTGCAGGTTGACAACTCCGCTTACGTCCGGACATACATCTACAAATTTCTGAACGCCAACATCAACACCGGCAGCAACGGGCTGACGGTCACCTTGAACAGCTCGCTGGTATCAGGCCAACTCGAGGCCGTGGTCGGGGTGGTCACCTACAACGGGGTGGACCAGACTTCCCCGGTCCGCAACGTCAACTCGGCCACAGGCACTTCCAGCACGCCCCAGGTCACGGTTTCGAGCGCCTCAGGCGACATGGTCTTCGGCCTGGCCACCGGGCGGCTCTATTCGATCAGCTACGGGACCACCGGCGGCACCGTGCGTTGGAATGTCAATATATCAAGCCAGCGCCGGGCCATCGGGGCAGACATCCCGGCGGACGCCGCCAGCGAAGCCCACACATGGAGCTTGGACAATCCCACCTACTGGGCGGCGGCGGCGGTTTCCTTGCGGCCCGCCTCCAGCGCCGCGGCAAGCTTCGCGCTGGCCGAGGACGCAAAGCTCGGCATTCCGAAGAGCACCAAGACACGGCTGCGCTTCCTGGTTTCCAACGCAGGGACCGGAACCTCGACGGCGGCCTACAAGCTCCAGGTGGCCGAGACGGCGAGCTGCGCCTCGGGCTCCTACGCCGACGTTCCCACCGCCGCCACCGGCCACTGGCAGATCGTGGATTCCACCTATTTCACGGATGGCGCGGCCACCGCGAACCTCGCCTCGGGCTTGACGGACCCGGCCGGCGGCGCCTTCACGGCCGGGCAGTTGAAAGACGCCGGCAACACAACCGGGAGTCTCAGCCTCGACGCCGACGAATTCACCGAGATCGAGTTCGCCCTGCAGGCGACGAACAACGCCACGGCGGGGGGGGACTACTGTTTCCGGCTCTACAATGCCACCGCGAACAGCGCCCTGAACCACTACGAAAACTATGCCCAGGCGCGGGTGCTGGGGGTGACGGCGATCCGGCTGCTGTCCTTTGCGGCACGCGGGGAAGAGGGCGGGGTCCGACTCCTGTGGCAGACGGGGCAGGAGGTGGAGAACAAGGGCTTCAACCTCTACCGCGGCTCAAGCCCCTCCGGGCCGTGGGTGAAGCTGAACGACCGGCTGATCCCGAGCGCCTCGATGTCCGGGGAGGGCCGGGACTACGAGTTTCTCGACACCGGCGTGCGCCGGGGGGCGATCTACTACTACAAGCTCGAGGACGTGGACGCCTCGGGCACGCACACGGTGCACGGGCCGGTCTGCGTGGACTGGGACGGGGACGGGCTGCCCGACGACTGGGAGATCGCCTACGGGCTGGATCCTTCACGGAACAACGCCGCGCTCGACCCCGACGGGGATGGGGTGCCCAACTGGCTGGAGTGGGCCCGCGGGACCGACCCCCGGAACCCGGACAGCGACGGGGACGGGATCAGAGACGGCGAGGAGAGAAAAACGCCCACCTCCCCGACGGACCGGGAGAGCGGTCCGGCCTCGGTGCACGGGACGGGGGTCGCCGTCCTTGCCGCCGACCCCGGCGGGGTGACGCTCGAGCTCTTCACCCCGGCATGCGATGTGACCCCCGTCAGCGCAAACGGCGAGATCTTCGAGCGGCTGAGGCTTCCGGGCCTGGTGCACGGCTTCACCCTCGAGCCGGGCCGGCCGCAGCTCCCGGTGAAGGGCCTCTTCGTCACGCTCCCCGCCGGGAAGACGGCGCGCCTCGAGGTCCTGGAAACCCAAACCCGCAGGCTCCGGGGCTTCCGCGTCTATCCCGCGCCCGCCTTCCGCGAGGAGGGGGCGGGACGGCTGGCGGAGGTCTTCCGGTGGGATGAGGCCTTCTACGCGCAGGATCTCCTCTACCCCGAAACGCCGGCCGAGCTCGCCGCGGCCTATGTCTTCCGCGGCCAAACGCGCCAGGGGATCCGCTTCCAGCCCCTCCAGTTCAACCCGGCGACCGGCGAGCTCCTCCACCACGAGCGGATCCGGGTCCGGGTCGTCTTCTGCACGCCCGCCGCCCAGGAGCCGGCCGCGCGCGCGGCCGCCTCCTGGGCCCCGCGGGCCGCCGCCTCCGCGCTGAGCGGCTGGGTCCCGCCCGCGTCAGCGGCCTGGAAGGTCCGGGCCGCGGGCGAGGGGATGGTCCGCATCACCCGCGCCGACCTCGCGGCAAACGGGCTTTCCGCAGCGGAGATCGACGGCCTCGATCTGCGCGGGATCCAGCTCTTCCACCTGGGGGTCGAGCAGCCGCTCGCGATCCGCGATGCGAACGGCAACGGCCGGCTCGACGACGAGGACCGGATCGTCTTCTACGCCGCCCCGGTCCCCGCGGCCTACGCCAAGTTCAGCGGGACGGGGGTCTACTGGCTGGTCGATTCCCGCGACCCCGCGGCGCTCCGCATGGAGATGAGCGACGGCACGCCTGCCGGCGGGCCCCTCGCCGCAAGCCATCTCGACCGGCTGGTCCATGAGCGCGACGAAACCTACTATCCTCAGGCCGCGGGGCCCGACGGGCTCGACCGCTGGATCTTCGCCGCGATCCCCATGGGGGCGGGCTTTGCCGGCGGCGGCGGCTGGGCGAACTACGCCTTCCCGCTCCCCGGCGCACTCGGCGCGGGCGAGATCCGCCTGCGCCTCTACAGCCCCTACGATCTCGACCACGCCGTCGCCGTGCGGCTGAACGGGGTCGATCTCGGCACCGCCCTCTGGAGCGGGATCGGCTGGCACGAGGCGGTCTTCGACGCCGCCGCCGCGCTCCGCGACGGGGAGAACACGATCGGCCTGCGCTGCGAGGTCGACCACGACAAAATCGCGGTCGACCGCTTCACCATCGACCACGAGCGCGCCTTTTCCGCCGCGGAGAACCGGCTGCGCTTCACGCACCCGGGCGGCCATCGCTTCCGGGTCGCAGGCTTCACGGCGGGCGACGGGACGGATCTCGAGGTCTACGACATCACCTCGCCCGCCGCGGTGCGCCGCATCGCAAACGCCTCCGTTTCCGGCTCCGGACCCTACAGCGTCGAATTCGAGCCCGCATCCGGCGCGGGCGAGGCGACCTTCCTCGTGCTTGCGGCAACGGCCCTGCGACCGCCCCTCGCGGTCGAGCGCGACCGGCCCTCGTTGCTCGCCGCGGCGGCAAACGGCGCGGACTGGATTCTCTTGACGCACCGCAGCCTCGGCTGGCAGGAGGATAACGGCCGCAGGGACTGGGTCGACCGCCTCGTCGCCCTGCGCGAGGCGGGGGGGTTGCGCACCGCGGTCGTGGACGTGGCCGATGTCTTCGACGAGTTCGCCTTCGGCTACCCCGCCCCGCAGGCGATCCGCGATTTTCTCGCCTTCGCCCGCGCGAACTGGCAGCCGCCCGCCCCGCGCTTTCTGCTTCTCGTCGGGGATGCGAGCTACGATTTCAAGGACAACTGGAATTTCGGGACGGCCTGCCCGCTCCCGGCCCCCCTGCGCTACACGGAACACTTCGGGGAGACCGCCGCCGACGACTGGTACGGGCGGGCCAGCGGGGAAGAGGCCCTTCCCGAGCTCGCGATCGGCAGGCTCCCCGCGGCCGGCCCCGCCCAGGCCGCGGCCATGGTCGACAAGATCATCGCCTACGAGACCGCGCCGAACTCCAAGAGCTGGGAGCGGCGCGTCCTGTTGGTCGCCGACGATTACGACGCCGACTGGGAGGCGGTCTTTGAGACGATGAACGAGGACCTGGCGGCCCTCCTGCCCGCCGGGTTTGCGGAACCTAGCCGCTATTACCTCGAGGAGTACCAGGACGAGTCCCTGGCCGTCTCCGACCTCACGGCCGATTTTCTCGCCGCGCTCGGCGCGGGCGCCCTGCTCGTCAACTACGCCGGGCACGGCCAGCAGGCTCTCTGGGCCGAGGAGCGGATTCTCGACAACCGCGGGGCGCCCTACCGTGCGGACTTGGCCGGCCTGGAAAACGCCGGACGGCTGCCCTTCGTCGTGAACCTGAGCTGCCTCACCGGGTATTTTCTCTACCCGGAGGGGGGATGGTTCGCGGCGGACGGCTGGCGCTCGCTCGCCGAGGGCTGGCTCCGGCCGGAGGCGACCGGAGCCGTCGCGGCCCTCATGCCGACCGGCATGACCGACACCGTGGGCCAGCAGCTCCTCGGCAACGCCCTCTACGAGGCGATCTTCCTCCTCGACCGCCGCACCCTGGGCGAGGCGGTCGCCCACGCCAAGGAGCAGCTGCTGGCAAACGGCGGCGGCCTCCACCAGGAGACGGCCGACACCTTCCTCCTCTTCGGGGACCCGGCCCTGACCCTCAGGGTCCCGCTGCCCCGCAGGCCCGCCCGGCCCGACCTCGAGCGCGCGGCGGACGCGAGCGTCATTCTCTCCTGGCCGGCGAGCCTGGATGCCGACGGCCGGCCGGTCGCCGGCTACCACGTCTTCCGGCGCGGCGAGCGGGAGGGGGCCTGGAGCCGGCTGACCGCGGAGCCCGTCGCCCAACGCACCTTCACGGACCGGGGACTCGCCGCGGCCGCCCCCGGCTCGATCCATTTCTATGCCCTCAGCGCCGTGGACGCAGACGGCGACGAGAGCGTGAAATCGGAGGCGGCGAGCCTCGTCATCCCCGCGGGCGGGGGAGGGGACGGAGACGGCTCGGGCGGCGGCGGGGGCTGTTTTCTCGATGCGGCCGCCTCCGTTGCCGCGGCCGATTTCCTGTGGCCGCTTGCGACCCTGGCGTTGTGGATCTGCCTGGTGTGGATCGGCCGGCGCGGGAAGGAAAGGAGCGGGAGCGATCATGCAGACGATGAACCGGGTCTTGGCGCGAAGCGAAGAGTTCGTCTTCCGGGCGATCGCGGGCGAGACGATCCTCGTCCCCATCCGCAATGAGGTGGCCGACCTGGTGGCGATCTACCGCCTGAACGCCACCGGGGCCTTCGCCTGGGAACGGATGGACGGGACGCGCGCGCTTGGGGCGATCGCCGCGCAGATGGCCGCGAGCTTCGAGGTCCCCGCGGCCCGGGCGGCTTGCGATCTCGCGGCCTTCGCCGCCGACCTCGAGGCGGCCGGGGCCGTGGTCGTGGCCAGGAGGAGGGACGGGGATGTCCGCCCCGCCGCGCCGGCGGCCTCCCGGCAACCCTACGAGCCGCCCGCCGTCACGCGCGTGCCCCTCGATGCGCGCTGCGCGGTGCTCGGCTTCTGCAAGCAGGCCGGCACCGGCGCCGGCCCCGCCCTTCCCGGCTGCCGCGACCCGCTCTTTTCCCCCTGCCTCTCCCAGGGCTCCTGAGGCCGCCCCGGCGGTCCTGCGGCACCATGAGCGATCCCCTCTGCTTCACCATCGCCGGCTGCACCCTCGAGCTTCGGCCCGAGGGCGGCCTGGAGGTCCCGCCGCCGCCGGCTGCCTTCTCCGCCTTTCGCGACGCAACGGATGGGGAGCGCATGACCCTGCACCTCGCCGCGGGCGAGCCGCCGCAGCCGAAGGGCGAGTGCCTCTTCGCCAGCCTCCCCGTCTGGTCCCTCCATCGCGCAGGCAACGGGATGCTCTTCGAGATGCTCGCCCATCACCCGCCGCGGCGGCGGAGCCTCTTCGTCGCACGCCGCCGCGGCCTGCGGCGGCTGTGGTTCCAGGGCGCGGACCGCGACCCCTTCGCCGGCCCGGCGCTCGAGCTCTTGTTCGTCCTCCATCTCGCCGAACACGGCGGGCTTCTGCTGCACGGCTGCGGGTTCGCGCGCGGCGGCCGCGGGCTCCTCTTTCTCGGCGAGTCGGGGGCGGGCAAGAGCACGATCGCCCGGCTGCTCGCCCAGGAGGGGGCGGGCGAGATCGTGAGCGACGACCGCGTGATCCTGCGCCGCGACGGCCGGGGGGGCTTTCTCCTCTACGGCACCCCCTGGCACGGGGAGGCGCGCTTCGCCGCCCGCGGCGGGGTGCCGCTCGCCGCCGCCTTTCTGCTGCGCCACGGCCGCGAGCACCGCAAGATCCCGCTTTCACGGCCGGCGGCCGTTTCCGGCCTCCTGCAGTGCTCGTTTGCGCCCCTCTGGGACCGGGGGGCGATGGCGGAGACGCTCAGGCGTTTCGATGAGCTGGCGGGCCGGGTGCCGTTTTTCGCCCTCGAATTTCTGCCCGACCGCGGCGTTCTCGAGCTGCTCGCGGAAGCCCCCCGCCGATGACGGACCTCTCCCGCCCCCGCCGGCCGCCGCACCCCGAAACGCAGGCGCTGCTTCTCGCCGCCGCCGGATGGGGCGGAGCGGCCGGGCCGGCGGCGTGCCGGCCGCCGCGGGCCGACCGGGTGGCGGAGCTTGTGCATTTTGCCCGGGAAGAGGGCCTGGGCGGCCTGCTCTTCGCGCTTCTGCGGCGCCGCGGGCTCGATCGTCGGCTGCCGGATGAGGCGAGGCGTTTCCTGGAGGGCCTCTATCACCGGGCGCTCGCCGGAAACGTCAGGCGGCTTGCGCTCCTCGAGGAGATCGGCCGCGCCTTCGCCGCCCGGGGCGTATCCGCCGTCCTCATCCAGGGGATGGCGCTCCTCTTCGGGACCTACCCCGACCCCGGGTGGCGGCCGGTCACGGATGTCGATCTCTGGGCGCCGGAGCGCAAAGCGGCCGAGGAGGCCCTCCGCGCGCTCGGTTTCGCCGTTGCGACCCCCCGCCCCCTCGTTCTCCGCCGGGGGGGGGAGAGGATCGACCTGCATGCGGATCTTTTGGGCGCGGAGCGGGTCGGCAACCGGAGGCGTTTTCTGCCGCGGGGGCAGAGCGCGATCCTCGCCGCCTGCCGGCCCCTTGCGCCGGAGCAGCCCGGCCTGCTCCGCCTTTCCCCCCACGACGAGATGCTCTACCTCGCCTTCCATGCGGCGAAGCACAACCTCGCACGGCTCATGTGGCTTGCGGATCTGGCGCGGCTTTCGGCCGCGTGGGAGGCCGCACGCTGGCGGGAGCTCAGGGAGCGCGCCGTCACGCTGGGCGCAAACGGGCTTGGAGCGCTTGCGGCCGCGCTCGCCGGCAACCCGGCGGCAGGTGCGCTCGCCGGCGAAAAGGGGGGGCTCTCCGCCGCGGCCCGGTGCCTCATCCGGCGGCGGCTTGCCGGAAGGCGCCTTCCGGCGTGGGCCTTTCTGATCCTCTTGCGCCCCGCGGGCCTGGCCGGCCGGGCGGCTTTCGTGGCCGAGAGCCTGTTCCCCCGGGGTGCGGTCCTCGCGGCGGGCGAAGGTCCCCTGCGGCTCCACCTCGGCCGGGCGGCGAGGGCCCTCGCCTCCTTGCGCTGAGCGGGCGCTCTTTTCCCTGTCCCTTCAGGGCGGGCCCCGCGGGAGGTTTCCCGCGGGGCCCGCCCGTTTTCAGGGGGCCGGGTGCTCGATCGCCCCGCGGTCGACCGCCGCCCCCTGGAGGCGCGGATTCCCCAGAAAATCCTCGGCCGGCAGCAGCATGGCCGTCTCCGCCCCGGCGTCGATGCAGGGCGAGTCCGGCGCGAGCCGGAAATCGCCCGCTTCGCGGGCGACCCAGCGGGGATCCTCGCGCCGGTTGCCGCGCTCCGCGGCGAAGCCTTCCTGGTCGATGTGGCATGCGGTCACGGCCGCCGCCGGCGAGGCGAAGAGCGCGACCTCGGGGTCGATCGCCGCCTGGTCGCCCCAGAGGATCGAGTTTTCGATCCGCGTGTCGGCGAGGTAGGCGAAGACCGCCCCCCCGCGGTTTCGCGCATGGCGCGCGCGGTTTTCGTGGAAGGTGCAGTTGGCGATCGCGACGCCGGCGCCTGTGGTGTAGACCCCGCCGCCGCCGGTCAGGGTCTGGCCGCTCGCCCCGGCTTCATTGCCGTGAAAGACGGAGCCCACGATCTCCAGGGCCGCCCCCTCGGCGGCGATCGCCCCGCCGCTTCGCAGGGCGAGGTTGCCGGCAAAGAGGCTGTTTTCCACACGGCCCGCGCCGCCGCGGACGAAGAGGGCGCCGCCGTGGATCGCCCGGTTGCCCTCGAAGCGGCAGCCGGCGATCACGAAGCCTTCGACCCCGTAGGCCCCGACCGCCCCGCCCTCGCTTGCGTTCCCGCCGCGGAGCACGAGCCCGTCGAGTCGGACCCCGGGCGATGCGAGAACGAGAAGCCCCGTTTCGCCTGCGGCGGCGATCACCGTTTGGCGGTTGCGGAAATCGCGCATCTCCCGCCGGCGCTCCCCGCCGGCAAAGCCGCCGTAGAGGGCGACGGGCCGCTCGATGCGCAGCGCCGCCGCGAGCACGTGCACGCCGGCGCGAAGCCAGATCTCCTCGCCCGGCGCGGCCTGCGCGAGGGCCTGGGCGAGCGCCGGGCAGGCCTTCTCCCAGCTCGTGCAGTCGCCCGTCCCCTCGGGGTCGACGAACCACACGCCGGAGAGGGCGGGCTGGGCCTCGTCCGCCCCGATGTCCCAGCCCAAGCCCGCGGGCCGCGGCTCGCCGTCGATGTCCCGGGGCGGCTCCTCGCGGGCCGTACCCGGCCGGGGGGAAAGGCCGCGCGCTTCGCCCCCGCGGCCGGGGGCGGTGCCGGCGTCGACGGCCGGGGAATCCTCCCGGAGGTGCAGGTCCACGGCCCCGGGCTGGACGGAGACGAAAAGCGCCTCCGGCCGGATGAAACGGAGCGACCCCTCGCCGCTTGCGCTTCCGTCCGCGGAGAGGTTGTGCGCCACCGCGCCGCGGCGGATGTGGAAATCGCCTGCGCGGTTTGCCGCGCTGATCGTGTTCACCGCGGAGAGCCTCCCCGCCCCCTCCTCCACCCCCCGGCCGCGGATGCCGAAGACGGTCACCTGCTCCAGGCGGCCTTCGGCGCCCGGCCAGCGGGTCGTGACCCCGCTGCCGCGGCCGCCGTAGACCAGGCTGTTGCGCACGGTGAAGGAAGCCCCCGGCCCGCCCTCGATGCCCGCAGGGGAAATCCCGTGCCGGCCGTCGAAGTCGTGGATGAGGAGCCGCTCGAGGGTCACCCCCTTTGCGCGGCGGATCGAGATCGCGGCCGGGAGCACCCCGCGGCTGAAGCCGCGCAGCTCGAGCCCCTCGACCCGCGTAAAGTCAGCGGCGATCACCAGGCCGTGCTGCAGAAGGTGGCCGCCGTCCAGCACCGCCCCGGTGCCGACGACCCCGCGGTGGCCCTCCCCCGGGGCCGCGGCCAGCCAGAAAAAGCGCTCGCCGTCGGTGCGCGAGCCCTCGATCCGGGCGAGGAAGGGGCGCCGGCGGCCGGTGAAGGGGCCGTCGTGGTAGCAGAGACCGACCTCCAGGCGGTCCTCGGCCACGAGATCCCCGCGGCGGTCGTCCGCCCAGGCCTGGATCGAGCCGTAGGCGCGGCGTACGGCGAAGGGTCTGCCGCGGTGGTCGAGGCGCGCCGGCTGCTGCAGGGTGAGCCGGCGGTCGCCGTCGCGGGAGAGGACGTAGAGCTCTTCCTCGTCGATCACGATTTCGTCGCCGCAGCCGATCCGCGGCGAAAGCGCACCCCCGCTGAACTCGACCGTGGTCGAGCCCCGTTCCACCCAGGCCAGCCCCTCGGCCGCGAGGACGTCGGGGTGGACCCCGATCGAGCGGTAATGGACCGTGACCCCCCAAGCGGCGGCCGGCACGCCGAGCGCCGCGCCGAGCAAAAGGAGCCCCACGAGCAGCCGCCGCCGAAAGCGATGGACCATCTGCGCCCTCCCCGAAACGTGGTTCTTTTACGGAGGGATAGCAACGCGCATGCCAGATGCGGCCGCACCGCGGCCGCGGGGCCGGATCGTGCGCGCTCAGGCGCCCGCGGCCGACGCCGCCTGGCCGGCCCTCTTCGTTGCGCGCGCGAAAGGCGCGTAAGCCGGGTTTCAGAGCTGAAATTTCGGGGCGAAATGGGCGAGGGCGAAGAGCGCGGTGTTTCCGAGGACGTGGATCGTGATCGGCACAAGGAGGTTTTTTTCGATCTCGAGGGCCACCGCGAAGAGCGCCCCGCCGACGAGGGGGACCCAGGGCAAACCGCCTGCGCCGGCGTGGAGGAGGCCGAAGACGAGCGTCGTTCCGCCCACGGCCAGGAGCCGGCCGCGCATCCGCAGCACGCGGTAGAGGAGGCCGCGGAAGTAGAGTTCCTCGACCACGGGGCCCACCCCGCAGGCGATGGCGAGGTAGAGCACGGGCTCGGAGGCGAAGGCGCCGCCGCCCAAACCGAGCCACCGCAGCGGGTCCCGGCCCTGACCCCAGAGCACGGCGCAGGCGGCGAGCGCCAGGGCCCCGAAGCCGGCCGACCAGAGAAGCCCCCGCCGCAACCCGCGGGCGAGGCCGCCCTCCGGGAGAAAGATCTCCCGCCGGCCGAGACCCGCGAGAAACAGGCTGGTCAGAATCCAGCAGGCCTCCGCCGCCCGCGCCATCCCGGTCCGGAGAAGGGGCGGCAGCCCCAGGCGGGAGCCCGGCCCGGAGACGAGGAGTTCGAGGGCCACGATCCCCAGGGTGGCGGCGACCCAGGCCCTCAGGAGGCGGCGGTTTGTTTCCATCCCAGGCTCCGGAGCGCGCGGTAGGCGTAGAACTGATCGTACCAGGTGTGCGAGCCGTGCAGCACGGCAAGGAGCGCCCTGCGGGCAAAGGGCCCGCCGCGCCGCGCGAGGGCCTCGATCGCGGCCGTCCGCACCGCAAGCTGCGGGTCGGCGATGAGCCGCTCGAGGACGGGCGGCGCCTCGGGCGAGCGGGACGCCCCCAGGCCGCGGGCGAGCAGGCGGCGCACGCGGGGGTCGGGGGAGCGGGCGAGGGCTTCCCAGCCGGCGAGCGCCGTCACCTCGCGGCCCCGGTCGAGCAGCGCGCCAAGCAGGCCCGCCTGGCGCGCGGGGGGAAGGCCGGAAATCCCCGCGGGCGGCGGCTCCGGGGGGGTTGGCTCCTCCCCGAGGGCGACGAAGAAGACGAAGGCGAGCGCGGCGAGCGCAAAGCACGCCGCGGCGCAAAGCCGCCCGGCCCGGCGCGAGGCAGGCAGAAGAAGCGCGGCGGGAAGCCCGATGAGGGCGTGGGCGAGGCAATAGAGCGCCGTCGGAAAGCCGAGAAGAACGGCGAAGAAGATGAAGCGGCGAAAGGGGGCGAGCCGGTCGGCGGCCCGGAAGACCTCCTCCAGGACGGCCTCGGGGCGCTCGAGAAAGAAGCCGACCGTCGTCTCCGCGAGCAGGCGGCCCTCGCCACGGAAGCGCAGCCGGCCTGCCGCGGCTTCGGCCTCGAAGTGGGCGCCCGCGGGGCCGGCAAGGGGAAGGACGTCGCGCGCGGCGAGCGCGGCGGCGAGCGCGGCGCCGTCCTCCCCCGCGGCCCCGAGCCGCAGCCAGACGGTGCGGATCTGCTTCTGGGCCGGGGATTTGAAGGCCTCGGCGGGGTAGAGCGTCCAGCGGTAGTAATAGTCGTGGACGGCCTGCCCCACGGGGTTCGAGAGCAGCAGCCGATCGCGGATCGCCGTGAAGAGCCCGCGGTCGTATTGCGAAAACCAGCAGAGCGCCAAGACCGCGATCGGAAGAAGCCGCGTGCCAAGGGCCTCCCGCCACGCGGCCCGGCCCCCCTCGCGGAACCCCCGGCGGGCGAGGGCGAAGGCGGCCGGCGGGACGAGCAGGGCGTAGAGCGTCGGAAACAGGGAAACGCCCTCGGCGTTCAGGAAACCCATCAGCCCCGCCCAGGCGAGGAGAAAGGGGGCCAGCCGAATTCCATAGGCCGCGGCCAAGGCGCCGGCGACGGCCGCCGCCAGGGCGAGGGCCGCCCCGGCGCTCAGGGCGAAGAAGAGCCCGCCGTGGAAGGCGCTTTCGAGGGCGGCGAGCTCGGGCCAGAGGTTGCGGTTCGGAACCGGCAGATACCCCGCGGCGGCCGCCGCCTCGAGGCCGGCCAGCAGCTCGCGGTTGGAGAGGTGCACCTGGAGGAGGGCCACGGCCTGGGCGATCGCCATCCCGGCCAGCAACTCGACGGCCGGGAAAAGGGACTGCTGCAGGCGGCGCGCGGGGTATTTGATTTCCAAAGTATTCTCAGTGGGTTGTCATGTCATGGGGCGGCTTTCCGATTGCCCGCCGGAGCAAGCCATGATAGCATGGGGAAAAAACGATGGAAACCCGGCCGGAGCCTTCCCGTTGCGCATCGCCGCCATCCACCAGCCCGGCTATCTCCCCTGGGCGGGCTACTTCGCCAAGATGATGCAGGCCGACGTCTTCTGCCACCTCGACAACGTGCAGTTCACGAAAAACGGCTGGCAGAACCGCAACCGCATCAAGACCGCGCGCGGCGCGCAATGGCTGACCGTCCCCGTGCGGCGCGGGCATCCCCTAGCGATCCGCGAGGTCGAAATCGACGGCCGAACCGACTGGGCCCGGCGGCACCTCCAGGCCCTGCGGACGAACTACGGCCGGGCGCCCTTTTTCGCAACCGTCTTCCCCGCGCTCGAGGAGGTGCTCTCCCGCGCCTGGGGGCGGCTCCTCGACCTCAACCTCGCCCTGATCGACGCCCTGCGCGGCCTGCTCGGCCTGGCCGGCCGCCCCGCGGCGATCGCCTCAAGCCTTCCCGCCCGCGAGGAGCCGACCGGCCGGCTGATCGATCTCTGCCGGGCGCTCGGCGCCGACGCCTACCTCGCCGGCGAGGGCGCCATAGGCTACATGGATTTCGCGCGCTTCCACGAGGCGGGCATCCGGGTGTTCCTGCAGCGCTTCCGGCACCCGGTCTACCCGCAGCGCTTCGGCGCCTTCGTGCCGCAGCTCTCGGTGATCGATCTCCTCTTCGCCTGCGGCCCGGAGAGCGGCCGCGTGCTCGCCGGGGCGGCCGAGCCGCCGCTGGCCGTGGCGGCGGAGGCGCCGCCGGAAAGGATCGAGGGGCGATGAGCCGCGTTTCCATTCTCGCCATCGGGGCCCACCCCGATGACATCGAGTTCGGCTGCGGCGGCTCGCTCGCCAAGTACGCGCGCAAGGGGCACCGGCTCTTCCTGCTCGTCCTCACCCCGGGGGAGCGCGGCGCCGCGGCCGAGGTGCGCACCGGCGAGCAGGACGCCGCGGCCCGCGTGCTCGGCGTCGAGGAGGTCTTCTGGGGCGGCTTCCCGGACACCTCCCTCACCGTGAGCCCCGAGCTGATCCGCCGCATCGAGTCGGTGATCGCCGCCGTGCGGCCGGAGTTCATCTTCTGCCACTTCCCGGACGACACCCACCAGGACCACCGCCACCTCGCCCAGGCCGTGCTCTCGGCGACGCGCTACATCCGCAACGTCCTCTTCTACGAGGGGCCGACCACGCAGAACTTCAACCCCCAGGTCTACGTGGACATCTCCGACACCCTGGCGGCCAAGCTCGAGGCCCTCGAGGCGCACCGCTCGCAGGTCATGAAAACCAACATCGAAAACCTCTCGATCCTCGAGATGGCCCGCTCCTTCGCCAACTTCCGCGGAAGCCAGGGGCGGGTCAAGTACGCCGAGGCGTTCCACTCGCAGCGGCTGTTCATCAACATCGGATGAAGCCCATCCCCCATTCGCGGCCCTGGCTGGGCCTCCCCGAGGCGGAGGCGGCCGCCCGCGCGGTCGCCTCCGGCTGGATCGCCGAGGGGCCCGAGGTCGCGGCCCTGGAGCGGGAGTTCGCCGCCCGCCTCGGTGTCGCCCACGCCGTCGCCTTCAGCTCGGGGACGGCCGCGCTGACCGCGATCCTCGCCGCGCTGGGGGTGGGCGCGGGCGACGAGGTGATCGTCCCCGATTTCGCCTGCGCCGCGCTCCTGCACGCCGTGCGGCCCCTGGGGGCGCGGGCCGTCCCGGCGGACATCGACCCCGGCAGCCTGCTCCTCGACCCCGCGGACCTCGCCCGCCGCGTCACGCCGCGCACGCGCGCCGTCGTCGTGGCCCACCTCTTCGGCCGGCCCGCGCGGCTTGCGCCCTTGTTGCACCCCGGGGTCGCGCTCATCGAGGATTGCGCCCAGTCGCTCGGCGCGGAGCCGTTTTGCGCCAACCCCCCCGGCGCCTGCGGGCCGGCCGCCTTCTACTCCTTCCATGCCACCAAGATGATCGCCGCGGGGACGGGCGGCATGGCGGTGACGCAGAGCTCCGCGTTCGCCGCCCGGCTGCGGGAGATCAAGGACTACGACCGCCGGGACGAGCTAGGCTGGCGCTTCAATTTCCGCTGGAGCGACCTTGCCGCCGCCGTCGCCCGCGTGCAGCTCGGCCGGCTCGAGGCCTTCGTCGCCCGCCGCCGCGAGATCGCCCGCCGCTTCCGCGAGGCCTTCGCGGGCCTCGGCGCCAGGCTGCCCGCGGAGGATCCGTCCCACGTTTACTACCGCTTCGTGATCGATCTCGGTTGCGCAAGCGGGCCGTTTCTGCGCCGCGCGCAGCAGGCCGGGGTGGGCTGCGCGCGGCCCGTCTTCGTGCCCCTCCACCGGCTAAGCGGGGACCCCCCCCTCGCCGCCTCGGAAACCGCCTGGCGGCGGACCGCCTCGATCCCCCTCTACCCCGCGCTCTCCGAGGAGGAGATCGGCCGCGTGATCGAGGTCGTCCGCGGTCTCCTCGCCTCCCCCGCCGCGGGGGAGGAAGGCTGAGCCCCGTTCATTTTTTGACGCCCAGCGCTTCCGCCCCTTGCCCCCCGCGGCCTTAGCTATCGGAAACCGATGCCGTATCAATGGGTTATTTTCCGGAATCGCCTTTGGCACATTCCCTGCAGTTTTCGCGAAAAAGGCCGATACCGGTATCATGACGCGGGGAGCCGCAGCGGCGGCCGCGAAAGGACCGGCTCCTCGCGCCGGGGGCTGGAGGGGAAATGGATGCCTGCGACATCACCGGGTTGCCGCCCGCTGCGGGCGGCGCGGCCGAAGGGGCGCGGGCCCGGGGGCTGCGGGGCGCCCCGGGGTGGCTCCCCGGCGCGCTTGCGGCCGGGGCGGCCGTGCCGCTCGCCCTGCTCGGCGCCGGCCGGCCGCCAGCGGAGGGAGGGCTTCTCCTGCGGGTCCTCGCCGTGGCCGCGGCCGCCTTTCTTTTTTCCTTCGCCCTGACCCCGCTGGCCGCCCGCCTGGCCCGGCGTTTGGGGATTCTCGACGTCCCCGATGCCCGCAAGATCCATGCGCGGCCGACCCCCCTTCTCGGCGGCGCGGCCGTTTTCCTGGGCTTTCTGGCCGGGGTCCTGGGAGCGGGGGAGGCCTCGCCGCAGCTCGCCGCCATGCTGACCGCGGCCTTTGTCCTCTTCGTCGCCGGCGTTTTCGACGACCGCCGGGAGATTGCCGCCGCCGTCAAGCTCTTCGTCCAGGCCTTGTGCACCCTCATGGTGATGGCCTCGGGGATCGTGCTCCGGGTGCTGCCGGCCGCGTGGGGGCCCTGGTCGGAGGCCGGCAACGGGCTGCTCACCTTCCTGTGGATCGTCGGTCTCACCAACGCCTTCAACTTCTTCGACGGCATGGACGGGCTGGCGGCCGGCCTGGGGGTGCTGATCGCCTCCTTTCTCGCCGCGGCCGCTTTCCAAAGCGCTGCGCCCGCGGCGGGCTGGGTCGCCGTAGCGCTCGCCGGCGGCTGCCTCGGCTTTCTCCCGTTCAACTTCCGGCCGGGAAAAGCGGCGGCGGTCTTTCTCGGGGATGCCGGCAGCACGGTCATCGGGTTCGTGCTGGCGACGCTCGCCGTCCACGGGGAATGGTCGGAGAACCGCCCGCTCGTTTCCTTTCTCTGCCCGATTCTCATCTTCTGGGTGCCGATCTTCGACATGGTGCACATCACCTGCGACCGGATCCTCTCCGGGAAGGTTCGCTCCTTTCGCGGCTGGATCGAGTACGTGGGCCGGGACCACCTGCACCACCGCCTGGCCGATCTGCTCGGCAGCCGCAGCCTCGCCGTGGCCACCATTTTGCTGCTGAGCGCCGGCTTCGGGTTGAACGCCCTCGTGCTGCGGGAAACCGCGGCCGCGGGGGTTGCGCTGCTGTGCGCCCAGTCGGTCCTCTTCGTCGTCGGGGTGACGATTCTCGAGCGCCGCGGCCGCCGCACGATCGCCGCCCAAAACGGCGGCCGGCTCGCGGTCGCGGAGACGGCGGCTATCCCCCCGGCGGACGGGGCCCGCGCAGCCGGCCCTTCAGGCCCCGGGGCGGCCCCCGGGGTGATTTGCCGAAAAACCCGCCGCGGCGATCAAAAGATGGGGGTCGAGGGCGCTCCGTGATTCAAGATTTTTTCAAGAAGGCCGATCACGTGGATGGGCCGCCGGGTAACCGGGATGCGGCATTCCACCCCGGGGCGGAGGCAATCCGCGGGGGGCCGCACCCTAAAAGAGGCGCGGCGGCGCGCTGACCTCGGATGACGGAAACGACCCTTCAGTGCGAAACGAGGCGCGGGCAACTCCCGCCGCTTCCCGGCAGGGCCGGGACCGGCGGGTTTTCGCCCAAACCGGCGAGCGGCGGGGGCCTCACCTTGAGCCTCTCGCGGATCGCCCTCTTGCGGCCGGCGCAGGGGCGGCCTTCCGCGGCGGCCGCCGCGCCCCGGGAGCGGGAGCCCACGGCGCCGCCGGGGCTCTACGAGGAGGCCTGCCGGTTTTTGAAAACAAGCTACGCCGCGGTGCGGGCGGGGCGGCCGCTCGCCCTGGAGGCCGCCGAGGAGCTGACCGTCCGTCTGGACGACGCGCTCGAGCGCTCCGAGGCCCCGTTCCTGGCGGCACTCCACCGCGACGATCTCGGCGAGTTCGCCGTGCAGCACAGCGTGAACGTCGCCGTCTTCGCCCTGAAGCTTGCGCGCGAGCTCGACTTCGAGCCCGAGCGCCGGCGGCAGGCGGGGCTGTGCGGCCTTCTCCACGACGTCGGGGTCGCGCTTCTCCCCGCGGCCCTGGTCGCCAAGCCGGGCCCGCTTGCGCCGCGGGAGCTCGAGGTGCTCAGGCGCAGGCCCCTTCTGGCGCGCAAGATCCTCGCCGCCGCGGGGCAGCGGGCGGCCCTGTGCGCCGAGGTGGCCGGCCAGGTCTACGAGCGCATCGACGGCTCGGGCCACCCCCACGGCCTGAAAGGCGACGAGCTCCACGAATACGCCAAGATGATCGGGCTGCTCGACCTCTACGAGGCGCTCACCCACAGCCGGCCGAACCGCGAGCGGATCGGTTTTTTCGAGGCCGTGAAATACCTCTGCCAAAGCTGCAAGACCCGCTTCGAGCGCCGCCACCTGAAGGCGTTTCTGCGCGGGTTCACCGTCTTTCCGCTGCAGAGCCATGTGCTCCTCAACTCGGGCGCGGTCGGGCTGGTCGTCAAGACCCACGGCGACCAGCCCCTGCGGCCCGAGGTGAGGATGTTGCTCGATTCCCAGGGGCGGCACGTCCTCACGGAGCGGGTGGTCCGGCTCCCTGCGGAGCCGCTTCTGCACATCGTGCGCTGTGTTTCGGAGAAGGAACTCGCGCGGCTGCTCCAGGGGGCCTCGGCCTCGGAGCTCGCGCCGGAGAAAGGATGGGAGGAGGCCGCGGGGCCGCTTTTCTGACGCCCGGGGGGCCGCCCTCCCGCACGGGCCATGGTGCTGGAACACTGGGACCTCAGACGGGAGCCGTTCGCCAACGTGCCGGGGGGGGGCCTCTTCTACGGCTCCCCGCAGCACGAGGAGGCCCTCAACCGCATGCTCTACGTGGTGCGGCACCGCAAGGGGGTGGGCATGCTGACGGGTGAGGTGGGCTGCGGCAAGACCACCGTCACCCGCGCGCTGGCCGCCTGCCTGAGCGGGGAGCCTTACGAGGTCGTGGTGCTCGCGAACCCCGCGCTCTCGCCCGAGGAGCTCTTGAAGGCGATCCTCTTGAAACTCACCGGCCGGATGGAAAACGGCTCAAAGGCCTGGGTGCTCGAGCAGATCCACCGCCATCTCCAGAGCGCCGAGGCGGCCGGCCGGCGCGTGGTCCTGGTGATCGACGAGGCCCACGTCATTTCCCAGCGCGAGACCCTCGACGAGCTGCGCATGCTGCTCAACCTGCACACGGAGGAATCGTTTCTGTTGACTCTGATCCTGCTCGGGCAGCCGCCGCTGTTGCGCACGATGGCGGGCCTTGAGCCCCTGCGGGAGCGGATCGCCCTGCGCTACAACCTGCAGCCGCTCGACTGCGGCCACACGATCCGCTACCTGCTCTACCGGCTGCGGGCGGCCGGGGCCCGACGGGGGATTTTCACCCGCGCCGCGGCCGAGGCGCTCCACGAGGCCTCGGGCGGGATCCCGCTGCGCATCAACAACCTGGGCGACCGCTGCCTGCTGATCGGCTTCCAGTTGGGCGCGCACCAGGTGGATCGCCGCATCGTGCAGGCGGCGGTCGAGGACATGGACGCATGAGGGGCGGCGTAACCGGGATGCGGCGGCCCAGCGGCCGGGGCCGGTGGAGGCGTGCGCAGGCGATCCTGCGCCTGCCGGCGCTCGCGGCCTGGGTGCTGCTTCTTTCCGCCTGCGCCGCAGGCGGCGCCGAGCGGCTTAGGCCGCAGGCCCCGCCGGCCCCCCCCGCCGCTGAGGCCGCCTCCGGCGGGGATTTCACCCGGGCCGCGGCGATCGCCGACCTGGACGGCGACGGCCGGGCCGATTGGATCGGCGGGGCCGCCGCACCGGGGGGGATCGTCATCCGCTACGGGGAGGCGGCGGGCGAAGCCGGCGGCCTGCAGCGGCTTGCCGTGGAAGGCGACGTGCGCTCGATCGCCGTCGCCGACGTGGACGGGGACGGCCGTCCGGACCTCGTCTACAGCGTGCAGGGGCGGACCTCCGGCATCCGCGTCTTTCTCAACCGCGGCGGCCGCTTATGGGCCCCGGGCCGGCCGGTCGCCGAGACCGGCCGCTACGAGGGCCTCCGCGCGGCGGACTGGAACGGCGACGGGCGAATCGACATCGCCGCGGCGAACGCCGCCTCGGAGCTGGAGGGCGGGATCCAGCTCTGGTGGGGCGACGGCGCGGGCGGGTTCCGCCCGGGCGGCGGGCCGACCGTGACCGGTCTCTTCATGGATGTTCTGGCGGCCGATTTCGACGGAGACGGAAGGCTCGATCTCGCCGGTTCGGGCTGGGGAGCGCAGGGCGGCCTCCGCGTGTGGCTGGGCCGCGCGGGCGAAGGCTGGAGCGCGCTTGCGCCGGTGGCCGAGGGCCCGTTTTACGCCCTCTCCGCCGCCGACCTCGACGGCGACGGGAACCTGGACCTGCTGGCCGGCACCTACCGCAACGGGGTGCGCCTCTTTTACGGGGACGGCAAGGGGGGCTTCGTCGAGGGGCCCCCGCCGCCGCCGGGCGGGGCGGCGGGGTCCGCCGCGCCGGAGGGCGCAAGCTACTGGCAGGCTGCGGCCCTGGACCTTGACGGCGACGGCCGCCTCGATCTGGTGGCGGGCTCGCTCGACCAGGGGGGCCTCCACGCCTGGCGGAACGCCGCGGCCAAGGGGTGGGAGCCCCTGGAGGCCGGCTTCCCCCGCCGCGGGAACGTCTACGGCCTTGCGGTCCTGGCCGCAAGCGGCGGCGAGCCGCCGCGCTGCGCCGCCGCCCACTGGGGCGAGGGGCTGTTGCGGCTTGCGCCGCTTTCCGGACGGGGCGCGCCGCCGTCCGCCGCCGCGAGCCGGGCGGCCCCGCCGGAGCCCGCCCCCGATCGCGGCGGGGTGCGGGAAAACGAGGTCTTCAAGACCGTCGACGGGGTGGTCGAGTACAAGATCGGGCCGGGCGACCTGATCGAGATCTTTTTCTGGGAGGGGGCGACGGCGAGCCGGCAGGAGCTCCCGGTCCAGGCGGACGGCAAGATTTCCTTCGGCCTGGTCGAGCACTTCCCGATCGCCGGGCTCACCGCCGGCGAGGCCGGCCGGGCGCTCGAGGAGCGGCTCAAGGCCTTCTTCCGGCGGCCGCGGATCGAGATCCGCGTGAAGGAGCACCACAGCCGCACGGTGCGGCTGCTCGGCGCCCTCGGACGCGGCGGTGTGCCGGGCCAGGGCGCGGGCGAATACCGCCTCAAGGGACGGACCACCGTGCTCGAGATGCTCGCCGCCGCCGGCGGGACCCACCCCGACGCCGACCTGAAAGCGGTGCGCATCCGGCGCAAGAGCGGCGAAACGCTCACCCTGAACCTCTACCAGGCCCTCCTCCAGGGCGACCCGGCGCAGGACGCGGTGCTCGACGACGGCGACTTGGTCTTCATCCCCACGCTCACCAAGGACACCCAGCGGGTCTACGTCTTCGGCGAGGTGCAGAAGCCGGGGGCCTACGCGCTCACCGGCCAGCCGATGCGGCTGCTCGATGCCATCTCCGAGGCGGGCGGGACGACCCCCTACGCCTACCGCGCCGACACGCGGGTCGTGCGCGGCGACATTACCCAGCCCGAGATCCTCTCCGCCGACCTCGGGCGCCTGATCGAGCGCGGCGACCGCTCCCAGAACCTGCCGCTCGCCGGCGGGGACCTCGTCTACGTGCCCCGCAGCCCGCTCGGGGACGTCAAGCTCTTCTACGACCAGATCCGGCCGCTTCTGGAAATGGTTCTCTGGCCGGCGCGGGTGATCATCGACTGGCGCAACGCCGCCGACATCACCGGGGTGAAGTGAGGAGGGGCTTCCGCCGATGGCCCAGTACGACGTCGACCTGAGGGATTACTGGCGGATCCTGCGCAAGCGCCGGGCCTCGATCCTGTTCATGGTGCTCCTGGTCGGCCTGGGAAGCTACGGCTTCGCCAAGTTCCGGGAACCGGCGGCCCTCTACGAGGCGACCGCGGCGATCAAGATCGACCGCTTCTCCAACCTTGCCTCCATTCTGACCGGCGGCTACTGGCGCCAGGCCGAGAACATGGAGACCCACGCCTACATCGTGACCAGCCACCCCGTCCTCCGGGAGGCGGTGGCGGCCCTCGGCTGGCCCGGCGCCGGCATGGCGGACGACGCGCCGGCGCTGCTCGCGAGCATGGAGCGGCTCAAGAAGAGCGTGGAGGCCCGCACCCAGGAGGGGGCGCACATCATCGTCCTCCGCGCGGTCGCCGATTCCCCCGCCGAGGCCGCGGCGATCGCCAACGCGCTCGCCCGCGCCTACCGCGACTACAACATCCAGCAGGCGAACAAGCGCACCTTCGAGACCCGCGCCTTCATCGAGGAGCAGCTCCGCCGCACCGGGGATCGCCTGCGGGAGGCCGAGGCGGCGCTGCGGCGCTTCCGCGAGGAGCACGGCGTCTTCGCCCTCGACGCCCAGACGGCGAACACCCTGAACCGCCTCCACGGGCTCGAGCTGGAACACGAGCGGGTGAGGGGCGAGCGCCGGGCGATCGAGGCCGCGCTCCGGGCGCTCGACGCCCCCCGCGGCGACCCCGCGCAGGCCGCGGTCCTGGCGGCCCCCTCGACCCCGGCCCTGGAGCCCCTGCGGGCAAGGCTTTCCGAGCTCAACCTCAAGCGGCAGAGCCTGCTCACCACGCTGACCGAGAAGCACCCCCACGTGGAGGAGCTCACGGCGCAGATCCGGGCGGCCGGGGGCGAGGTTCGCCGCGAGCTCGCCGCCCTGCTCCAGGTCGTCGCCGCCCGCGAGGCCGATCTCGGCGACCGGCTCGAGCGGCTGCGCCGCGACAACGCCGATCTCCCCGAGAAGGGGCTGCTTCTGTCGCGGCTGCAGCGCGAGGTCGATCTGCAGCAGTCGCTCTACGGGCAGCTCAAGAGCAAGCACCAGGAGGTCCTGATCCAGGAGTCGGGGAAGCTCGAGGAGGTCTCGATCGTCCGGCCGGCGCTTCCCCCGGAGAAGCCCTTCAACATCCCCTCGAAGGCGATGATCGTCCTGACGGGCCTCGTGATGGGGGTCGTGCTCGGGATCGTCGTCGCCTTCCTCGCCGAGGTCTTCGACACCTCGATCGGGACCATCGAGGATGTCGAGTCGCTCCTCCAGGTGCCCGTCCTGGGCGTGATCCCGCATCTGGAAGCGCCCGGCCGGCCGCGGCCGGGCGAGGCGGAGGCCGAGCCCCGCGCGGCCCGCAACCGCAGCGGGGACCTCGTCACCCACCACGAACCGAAGAGCCAGGGGGCGGAGGCCTTCCGGGCCCTGCGGGCAAACCTCCAGTTTCTGCGCCTCGAGGTCAAGGGCAAGCTCTTTCTCGTGACCAGCGCCTTCGTGCAGGAGGGCAAGACGCTCAACGCCGTCAACCTCGCCCTGAGCCTCGCCCAGGCGGGAAACCGCGTGCTGCTCATCGACGCCGACCTGCGCAAGCCGAACGTCCACCGCGTCTTCGGGCTGCCGCGCTCGCCGGGCCTGAGCGACTACGTGCTGGGCGACTACCGGCGCGAGGAGGTCGTGGGCACGATCTCCGATGTGCTCCTCGGCGAATTCGAGATCGAGGAGGTGCTCAAGACCCCGGGCATGGACAACCTGCACACGATCCCCGCGGGCACGAAACCGCCCAACCCGACGGAACTTTTGAGTTCCGAGCGGTTTCGCGAGCTGCTGCAGGAGGCCAAGCAGACCTACGACTTCATCCTGGTCGACGCCCCGCCGGTCCTGCCCGTGGCCGACGCCACCGAGATCGCCCCCCTCATGGACGGGGTGCTCCTCGTCTACACCGTCGACCGCATCGGCCGCGGGGTTCTCAAGCGTGCGAAATCCACCCTCGACAACGTGGAGGCGCGTGTCCTGGGGGTGATCCTGAACAACGTGAAACCCGAGGCCGGCCCCGACTACTTCCGCTACCACTCCCACTACTACTACGGCGCGGAGTCGCCCCCGGCGGCGCAGCCGAAGCGGCTGCGCCTGCCGCGGCTGTCCGGACCGGCCCCCTTTGCCAAGGCCTTCGGCGCGGCGGCGGCTGCGGTGCTGCTTTGCGGGGCAGTCCTCGGGATCCTGGGCGAGGACCTGCGGGAGGCGCTGCCCGAGGGGCTCAAAGCCTGGTTCTCCGGGTTCGCCCCGCCCTGAGCCCGCAAGGGGGGCAGGGAGGCGCCCCCCGGTTATCGGAACCCGATCCGCCATGGCGCGCACCCTCGGATACCCGCTCCTCCTGGGAGCCATAGGGCTCACGGCCGCCGCGCTCGCCGCCCAGGCCGCCCCGCTCCAGGTGATCCTCGCCCTCGGCGCCCTCGTCATCGTGACCTGCGCCTTCCTGCGCGCCGAGTGGGGGCTCTACCTCCTCGTCTTCTTCATGCTCCTTTCCCCGGAGTTCATCGTGGGCGAGACCGCCGGCGGCTCGCTCGGCCGCGGGGTCACGCTGCGCGCGGACGACTTCGTTCTCGTCCTGATCGGGCTGAGCTGGCTTGCCCGCACGGCGGTGATCAAGGACCTGGGGCTCTTCCTGCGCACCCCGCTCAACAAGCCGATCTTCTTTTACATGGTGAGCTGTGTGGTCTCCACGGCGATCGGCATGATGGCCGGCCGCGTGGACCCCAAGACGGGAAGCCTCTTTGTGCTCAAGTACCTCGAGTACTTCATCGTCTACTTCATGGTCGCCAACCACGTGCGCGAGCGCGGCCAGGCCGTGCGCTTCCTCGTCTGCCTGCTGCTCACCGCCGGGATCGTCTCCCTGGTCGGGATCTTCCAGATCCCCGGCGGCGGCCGCGTGAGCGCCCCCTTCGAGGGCGCCAGCGAGGAGCCGAACACCTTCGGCGGCTATCTCCTCTTCGTCGGCATGGTGGCGGCGGGGATGGCGGCGAAGATCCGCGAGCCCGGTCGGCGGAACCTGCTTTTGTTCCTCCTCGCCGTGATGCTGCCGCCCTTCCTGTTCACCCAGTCGCGCTCCTCCTACCTCGCGGCGGTCCCGGCCCTCCTCGTGCTCGGGGTCCTGACCGAGCGGCGGCTGATCGCCCTCGGGCTGATCGGGGTGAGCCTGCTCCTCAGCCCGCTTTTCATGCCGGAGGTCGCCAAGCAGCGGATCCTCTACACCTTCAACCAGCCGGAGGAGCCCGGCCAGCTGCGCATCGGCAATCTCCGGCTGGACACCTCGACCTCGGCCAGGCTGCAGAGCTGGAAGCAGGTCTTGAGCGATTTCCCGCGGCACCCGCTCCTCGGCCACGGGGTCACGGGCTACGCCTTCGTGGACGCGCAGATCCCGCGGGTCCTCGCCGAAACCGGGCTCGTGGGGCTCGCCGCCTTCGTCTTCCTCATCGCCTCGGTCTTCCGCCTCGCCCGGCAGCGGCTTCGGGAGGCGGGCGACGACCCCCTCTTCCGGGGGCTTCTCATGGGCTTCATCGCCGGCCTGGTGGGGCTGCTGGTCCACGCCCTGGGGACGAACACCTTCATCCTCGTGCGCATCATGGAGCCCTTCTGGTTCGTGGCCGGCCTCGTCGCCGTGCTCCCCGCCCTCCGCAAATAGGGGACGTCCATTGTTTTATTGGTTTCGCGGGCCGCCGCGCCGCTCCGGGCCGGGGAGGGCGGGCTTGCCGTCAGGGCCTCTTGCGGCTACGATGCGCCCTCTACGGCGGGCACGGCAGGGGAGACCGCCGCGGCGCGGGCGAAGCCCGTGTCCGGGAGGGGAGGGGACCCATGCGGCGCAGGGAGCGTGAGATCGGGCAGCGGGAAGAGATCGAACAGGTCATCCGCCAGGCGGCGGTCTGCCGTCTGGCGATGAGCGACGCCGGGCGGCCCTACGTCGTTCCGCTCTGCTTCGCCTACGAGGAGGGGGTCTTCTATTTCCACAGCGCGCCCGAGGGCCGCAAGCTCGCGATCCTCGAGAAGAACCCCGCGGTCTGCATCGAGCTCGAGGCGGGGGTGTCGCTCAAGCGCGGGGAGTCGGCCTGCGCCTTCGGCATGCGCTACCGGAGCGTGATCGCCTTCGGTTGCGCCGAGCGAATCGAGCAGCGGGAGGAAAAACGCCGCGCCCTCGAGCGCATCGCCTTCCGCTACGCGCCCGCGGCCGGCCCCGTCGCCCCCGAGGCCGTGGACCGGACCGCCGTTTTCCGCGTCCGAGTGGAGGAGATGACCGGCAAGCGCTGCGATTGACCCGCCTTCCTCAGGCGGGCGGAAGCGGGCCGCGCCGCAGGTGCCGCTGCGCGAGCAGCAGCCCGCAGATCGTCTTTGCGTCCACGATTTCCCCGCGGTCGATCATCGCCAGCGCCTCCGCGAAAGGCAGCCGGTGCACCTCCAGCACCTCGTCCGCTTCGAGCTGCTGCCGGGCGGGGCGGAGGTCCGAGGCGAGAAAGAGCTCGATCCGCTCGTCGGAGTAGGAGGGGACGGGCCGGATCGCACCCAGCCGCCGCCAGGCGGCGGCGGCGAAGCCGGTCTCCTCGACGAGCTCGCGCGCGGCGCAGGCGAGCGCTTCCTCCCCCGCATCCAGGGTCCCCGCCGGGATCTCCCAGAGGGCGCCGCCGGCTGCGTGGCGGTACTGCCGCAGCAACAGCACCTCGTCTGCCGCGGCGAGCGGGACGATCGCCGCGGCCCCCGGGTGCACGATGTAGTCGAGCACGGTGTCCGCCCCGTTGTCGAGGGTGACCCGCTCGCGCACCATGCGAAACACGCGCCCCTGGTGCAGCAGGGAGGTCGAATGAACCACGATGCCCATGCGCGGACGATCTCCTTTCACCGCGGGATGTCGTGAAGAACGGGAACCGGCGCCCCCGCCCCTTCGGCCTCAGGGGGCCTTCCCGCCGCGCAGGGCGGCGAGAAAGCGGCGGGCCGCCTCGCCGACCCCGCCGCGGCCGTTTGCGGCAACGGTCGCGTAGCGGCGGCGCAGCTCCTCGGGCGCGTTTTCGGTGACAAAGGCGGCGGGGCACCAGGCGAGCAGCTCGAGGTCGTTGTAGTCGTTTCCGACCGCGGCCGTGCGGCGGCGCGGCACCCCCAGGTGTGCGGCCAGCCAGGCCGCGCCGCCTGCCTTGGAGACCCCGGGCGGCAGGATCTCGACCCAGGTGGAGCGCCCGTCGAGCGGCGAGGTCGTCCGGATGACCGTCAGCCCCGCAAGCGCGCGGCGCACGGCCTCGAGCCCCTCGCGGGCGCGCCCGGCCGGCAGGATGGCCACGATCTGGGTCGCCGGCCCGAGCGTCCGCGGGTCCTCCTCCGCCGGCCGGGCGAAGGCCCGGTAGAGGTCGATCCGAGCGGCGAAATCGGGGTTGTCGGCCGTGCGGGCGACATAGCGGAAGCGGTGGGTCTCCGGGATCGGCTCGTGGATCATGAAATCGACCCCGAGCTCGAGAAGGGCCCCAACCGCCCGTTGCACCTCTTCCGCCTCCAGGGAGACCGCGCGCAAAAGGTTCCCCGACGGGTGCGTGAGGATGCCCGCGCCGCTTGAGACGATCAGGTAGTCGACGGGCAGGGCGGCGAGATCGAGGCGCTGCAAGGAAAAGATCGAGCGGCCCGTCGCCACCGCGCGGGCGACCCCGGCCTCGCCGAGCTCGAGCAAGGCCCGGCGGTCGGGAGCGGAGACCGTGCGGTCCGGCCCGAGCAGGGTGCCGTCGAGGTCGGTGATGAAGAGCCCCGCCGCAGGCCGGTCGGCGGGCCGCGGCGCGGCGGATCCTTCGGGGGGGTTAGCTTCCATGGTCCGAGACCTCACCTTACCACAGCCTCCGGCCGCCGTCATGCCGCGGTGGCCGAAGCGCTAAAGTCGGCTGCGCTTCGCGGCGATAGGATACTCAGGCGGCCGCGACGCCCAAGGAGAGGCGCGCCGCCCTCGGAGGGGGGATCGCATGGGAACGGGAAACGAGGTGATCGTCTTTTTCGACCAGCTGGGGTTCGGGTGGGTGGTCGACGGCCGGCTGCTGAAGGACATCCGCCGCGGCATTCTGGAGGAGGAGGAAGCGCCGGCGAACCGCTCGCTGTTGCGCATGATCGAGAACCTGCTCGTCGAAAAGCCCGTGCTCTGAGGCCGGGCGCCGAGGCCCGCCCCGCCGCGATCGCCCGCGAGCTCCGCCGCGGGCCTTTTCTCCACAAGCCCCTCCTGATAGGATGATCCTCCCCGCCGGGTTCCCGGCCAACGCCTCAAGGAGCCTTCCCATGAGCGCAACCCGCATCTCCGGAAACCACCACGCCTACCGCGGCCTGCAGCAGTCCGAGGACGGGGTGATCACCCGGATCCTGCACGCCGACCGCCGGCGCATCGTCTTCGAGACCTCCTTCGGCCTGCGGGGCGAGTTGGCCGAGCTCCTGCGCCGCCGGCCCGAGGATTTGCTCTTCAGCGAGCGCTCCCGCATCGCGCGGCTCGGCGTGCAGATCGAAAACGAGCCGCTCAGCGCGGCGCGCTTCGCGGGCGACTGCGCGCTGCTCACCCTGGAGGCCTCCGCCGTGATCCCCGGGTACCCGGCGCTTGCGGCGCTCGGCGAGTTCTTCACCCCGGGGCTCCCCGTGGGGCGCCTCGTCTTCTGCGACCCCGAGGCCCTGCTCTCCTCCGAGGAGGTGCTCGCCGCCGTCGAGCGCTCGGAGATGAAGCTCCCCGCCTCGACCGCCATCTCCAGCGACGGCACGATCGTCATCGCCCCGCACAAGGTGGCCTGCCGCCTCAAGCAGCCGCTTTCGCGCGAGGTGCTGGGCAGGATCCTCCTGCGCGAGGACGGCCGCGAGCTCCTCAACCGCTACCAGGTCCGCGTCCCCGTGCCCGCGGTCGCCATCGCACCGGGCGAGGGGCTGATCACCACCTGCTCGATGTACCTGAACGAGCACTTCGTCGTGCTCCAGAGCGGCTTTTCGCTCGGCCGCAACCTCCCCGCCACGGTCCTCGACCCCGTCAAGACGCGGGGGATCCGGATCTACCTCGAGATCATCAACCAGAGCGAGCACCCGATCGTGAACCCCCTGATCACGGCGCGCGTCTACCGCGCCGCCCGGGCGAACCCCCCCGCCTCCCGCCTCCCGGCCCGCGCGCGGGGCGCCCTCTCCTACGAGGCGCTGATGCGCCTGAAGCGGAAGATGACCGCCCGCCCCGCCTCCACCTGCCGCGCCGTGGACCGCCCGATCGCCGTTTTGCCCGCGGGGAAAAACCCGCCCGGGCCGCCGCGGATCCTCCACAACGGCCCGCCGGAAGCCTGCGAGGTGCCCCGCGCGCTCTGCACGCTCGCCCGCCGCGATTTCTCCCCGCAGAGCCGCTGCGCCCACCGCTACGCCACGCAGCGGCTGCGCGAAACCGTGGCCGAGGGGCGGGCGGTCCTCGTCACGCGCTATTTCCCCAACCTCGTCGAGCACCGCGAGCTCATCAACCTCGGCTGCGAGGGGCGGATCGAGCGGCTCTATTTTCTCGAACCCTCCTGCGAGCACGGGCCCTTTCTTTCGCAGATGGACCACAACCGGCTGCAGGAATACCACGCCTTCGGGATCGAGGTGCTCTGGGTGAGCGGGCTCACGCGCCGGCTCATGGTGCACACCGTGCGCGACGGGATGGGCTACTTCGTCGTCCCGGAACGGCTGGCGGACTTCCACACCTCGATGCTCTTCGCCTTCTACGGGAGCAACCAGAAGCTCTCGCGCGCGGGCGCCGCGCGGCTCGGGGACCTGATGGACGCCCTGATCGGCTTCTGGGGGCGGCGGATCGGGATCGTGACCGGCGGGGGGAGCGGCGTGATGGAGCAGGCGAACCGCCTCGCGCGCGAGCGCGGCATCCTCTCCGGGGCGAACTTCCTCGACATCACCGACCAGGCGATGACGACCGACGTCGATTTCTGCCAGGTGTTTCAGGCCACCTGCCGCCACAGCCGCCAGAAGTGGTTCGAGATCGCCTCGTTTCCGATCTTCAACGTGGGGGGCCTCGGGTCGCTCGAGGAGCTGGGCATCACGCTGTGCAACATGAAGCTTGCCATCCAGGAGCCGGTGCCCGTCATCCTCTTCGACACCGAGCGCCACGGGGCCTTCTGGGCGGGGATCCGCCGCCAGGTGGAGGAGATGGTGCGCGTCGGCCGCGCCCCCGCCTGGGCGGCGGATTGCCTGGTCATCACCGACGACCCCACGGTCGTGGTGCGGACCTACCGCGAGCGGCTGCAGCTCTTCTGAAGACCGGCGCGGCGGGTCGCCGGGCCTCCGGGCGGCCCCCGCGCGCGGGCTCACAGCGACTTCGCGTGCCGGGAGAGGTACTCGGCCACCCCTTCCGGCGTCGGCTTCATGCCCGATTCCCCCTTGTGCCATCCGGCCGGGCAGACCTCGCCGTGGATCTCGGTGAACTGCAGCGCGTCGATCACCCGCAGCATCTCCTCGACGTTGCGGCCGATGGGGAGGTTGTTCACCACCTGGTGCTGCACGATCCCGTTGCGATCGATCAGGAAGGAGGCGCGCAGGGCGACGCCGTCGGGGTGCTCGACGCCGTAGGCGCGCGTGATCGCGTGCTTGATGTCGGCCACGATGGGGAACTGGACCGGGCCGATGCCGCCCTCGGCGACGGGCGTGTTCCGCCAGGCGAAGTGGGTGAAGTGGGAGTCGATGGACACGCCGACCACTTCGACGTTGCGCTCGCGGAACTGGGGCATGCGGTGGTCGTGGGCGATGATCTCGGTCGGGCAGACGAAGGTGAAGTCGAGCGGCCAGAAAAAGAGCACCACGTATTTGCCGCGAAGCTCGGAGAGGGTGAAATCCTCGCGGATGGACCCGTCCGGCATGACGGCCGGAGCCTTGAAGTCGGGGGCCGGGTGGGCGACGAGAACGCTCATGCGAATCCTCCTTTGCGTGCCGGGGGTTTCGGGGAATCCGTGTCTTCCGGTCGATGCCTCCAATAATGGGTCGCCTGCGCCGCTTTTCAAGTGGAGAAGCGGCCGCCGGGCGCGGGAAAGGCGGGCGGTGCGGTCGATGCGACGCCGCGGACGCCCCGGGCGAGCAGCCCGTCGCGGAAGCGGCGCGCAAGCCCCCGGTCGATCGGGTGCTCCCACACCGCACCCGAGGGCGAAAGGCCGTAGAGGCGCGCCTCGGCGAAAAACCAGGAGAGCAGCCGGAGGCCCGCCGCCGTGCGGTCGTCCCCAGGGAGGGCCTCCGCATCCCGCACCCGCGCGGCGGGGAGCCCGACCCCCACGTCGCAGAGGCGCTTGGCGAAATTGAGCAGCCGCGCAAGCCGCAGCAGCGTCACGGCCTGCAGCCGGGTGGTCGCCTCCGCGATCGGCAGCGCGGTCGCCCGCAGGGCCCCCCAGGAGGCGGGGAGCAGCCCGCGGTCGCGGCAGAGCGCCCAGTCCGCGCTGCCCGGCGCGGGGTAGAAGACCGACACGGCGGCGAGCACGCGGCGCGGGGCGAGCCAGAGGAGATCGTCCAGCGAGGCCTCCGGGTCCTGCCCGGGGGCGCCGGCAAGGAGGTAGCCGACCGCGGTCAGCCCCGCGGCGTCGGCGGCGTCGAGGGCGCAATCGAAGGCCGCGGCGACGTCCGGCCGGCGGAAGCGCGCGAGCTGGGCGGCGTCGGTCGTGGCGAGCGCGAGGTTGAGGGTGCGAAAGCCCGCGGCGGCCATGTCCGCGACCAGCGCCGCATCGAGGCTGGGCGGGAACAGCCCGTTCATGGCCCTCAACTCGATGCCCCGGCCGCCGAGGCGCGCGCGGAGGCCGGCGAGGAGGCGGCGAAACCAGCGGCGGTCGAGGGCGAGGTTTTCGTCCTCGAAGTCGATGAAACGGGCCTCGTGCGCCTGGACGGCGGTCTCGATCTCGTCCAGCACCTGCGCCACGGGCCGCAGCCGCCAGGGGACGCCCGCCCCGGCGTTGACGCAGCAGTAGGAGCAGCGCAGCGGGCAGCCGCGGCCGGCGGCGACGACCGCGCGCCCGCGGCCGCGGCCGGCGGGCGGCGGCAAAAGATCGCGCGCCGGGGCCGGGATCCGTGAAGGCTCGACCACCGCCGGCGGGGCGATCACCGGGGCGCCCCCCGGCCCGCGGCGGCACAGGCCGGGAATCCCCTCCGGCGCGGTCCCCCCGAAGAGCGCGCGGGCGAGGCGGGGGAGGCTCTCCTCGGCCTCGCCGCGCAGCACGAAATCCACCGCCGGGCAGGAGAGCACCTCCCCGGGCAGGGCCGTCGCGTGGTGGCCGCCCAGGACGATCGTCGCCCCGGGCATCCGCTCGCGGACCGCGCGGGCGACCTCGAGCGCCTCGCCGGCGTAGGCGGTGAAGAGCGAGGAGATGCCGACGAGCCGCGCCCCGCTGCGGGCCGCGCGCCCGGCCACCTCCGCGGGGCTTTCCCCGAAGCGGAAGAACCCGGAAAAGAGCCCGAAGGGCGAGCGGTCGGGGGGGCCGTAGAGGGCCGCGGCGGCGGCGACCTCGGGGGGCGGCGGGATCGCGGCCCGCCGGTTCGTGGCCAGGGCGTCCACGATTTCGACCTTGTAGCCCTCGCGCCGCAGGGCTCCGGCGAGGACGGCGAGGCCGTAAGGGGAGGTCCTCCCGGCGGTGAGGTAGAAGTCGCTCAGCGGCGGCTGGATGAGGAGGACCTCGGTCATCGGGGCGCGCCGTCCCCCGTTTCCTGCAGCAGGGGCAGGAGCCGCCGCGTGGCCTGCGGCAGGGCGAGTTCGCCCAAGCGCGCGGGGGAGACCCAGCGGTGGGCCGCGGCGTGCCGCAGGCGCACGCGCCCGGCGGCGAAGCGGCAGCGGAAGGCGTGGATCACCACGCGGAAGTGGGAGTAGGCGTGGCGCACGAGGCCGAGGGGCTCGAGCCCCTCGACCGCCAGACCGGTCTCCTCGGCGAGCTCCCGCCGGCAGGCCGCGCACGGGTCTTCGCCCGGCTCGATCTTGCCGCCGGGAAATTCCCACAGCCCGCCCAGCAGCCCCCGCTCCGGCCTGCGGGTGACCAGGACACGGCCGTTTTTGAAGATCACGCCGACCGCGACGGGGACCGTGGGGACCGGCCGCGCCCGCGTCTTCCGCGGGTAATCGGCGGCCGCGCCCGCGCGGCCGGCGCGGCAGAAGGCCCGGATGGGGCAGCCGGGGCAGGCGGGACGGCGCGGCGTGCACACGAGGGCCCCGAGTTCCATCAGGGCCTGATTGAAATCCCCGGGCCGGCCCCGGTCCAGGAGCCGCTCTGCGGCTTCGCGGACCCGCCGGCCGCCCGCACCCGAGTCCACGGCAAGGCTCAGGGCGAGCAGGCGTGCGATCACCCGGCGCACGTTTCCGTCCACCACCGCAAGCGGCCGGCCGAAGGCGATGCTGTAGACCGCGGCCGCGGTGTAGTCGCCGACCCCGGGGAGCGCCCGGAACGCCTCCGGCTCCGCGGGGAGCCGCCCCCCGTGCCGTTCCACGAGCGCCCGTGCCGCGCGGTGGAGGTTCCGCGCCCGGGCGTAGTAGCCCAGCCCCTCCCAGGCCTTCAGCACCGCCTCCGGCGCCGCGGCGGCAAGCTGCGCGATCGTCGGGAAACGGCCGAGGAAGCGGCGGTAGTAGTCGAGCGCCGTCTCCACGCGCGTCTGCTGCAGCATGACCTCGGAGACCCAGATGCGGTAGGGGTCGCGGCTTTCGCGCCAGGGGAGGGGCCGGTGCCCGCGGTCGTACCAGGCGAGCAGCCGGCGCCGGAGGGCCGGGATCCCCCGCGGGGTCATCGCCGCTCCGCCGGCGCCTGCAGGCGCCGCAGAAGCGCCTCCAGGTCGCGTTCCTCCCCGCGGCAGGAGCCGCCGACGCAGAGGTGGGCCGTGGTCCCGCCGCGGGCGACCGTCAGGCCGTCGGTGAACCCCGCGACCCGCGCGAGGCGTGCTGCGTTTTCCTCGCTTTTGAAGAGGGCGAGGCGGTTCGGGGCCCAGGTGCGGTGGAGGGCCTCGAGCACGGCGGCCGCCTCGGCGCCGCCCGTGATGACCAGGTCCTCGCCCGGCCGCAGGGCGAAATCCAAGCCGCAGAGGAAGAAGGCGAAGGCCGCGGGCTGGCGCCCCACCGTGCCGGAGAAGGCCCGCGCGAGCTCGTCGGCCCGGGAGGCCCAGTCGCTGCGGCCGGTCAGGCGCGCAAGCCACAGCAGGTTCGTGAAGGCGACCGAGTTCGCCGAGGGGAGGGCGCCGTCGTAGATCTCCTTGGGCCGCACGGGAAGATCCCCCGCCGCCGCGGCGGTGAGGAAGAACCCGCCCGCATCGCGGTCCCAGAATTCGGCGAGCATGCGTTCCTGGAGCGAAACCGCCTCCTCGAGCCAGGCGACGTCGTAGGTGCTGCGGTAGAGGTGGAGCAGCCCGTGGATGAGGAAGGCGTAGTCCGAGGCCTGGCCGGCGACCGCGGCCTCGCCTTCGCGATAGCGGTGCAGGAGCCCCCCGCCGGGCGCGGCGAGATGCGCGCGCAGGAAGGAAGCCGCCTTCCGGGCCGCCTCGAGCCAGTCGGGCCGGCCCAGCACGCGCGCGCCGGCGGCGAGCGCGGCGATCATCCAGCCGTTCCAGTCGGTCAGCACCTTGTCGTCCTTGAGGGGCCGCACGCGCCGGGCCCGGGCGGCGAAGAGCCGCTGGCGGGCCTCCTCCCAGCGGGCCCAGAGCGCCTCCTCGGTCGTGCCGAGCTCCTTGGCCCAGCGGGCCAGGGGCTGCCCGAGCGCCAGCAGGTTCTCCCCGGTCGGCTTCCCCGTCGCCTCCTCGGCGAAGTTCCCCTCGGCCGTGAGGCCGAAGACGGGCTCCCAGAACCGCGCCTCCTCCTCTCCCAGGACCTCCCGGAACTCCGCGAGCGGCCAGAGGTAGTAGGCGCCCTCCCGGCCCTCGCTGTCGGCGTCCTCGGCCGAGAAAAAGCCGCCCTCGGGGCCGCGCATGTCGCGCAGCACGTAGGCGAAGATCTCCTCCACCGTGCGCCGGAGCAGCGGGTCCGCCGTGAGCTGCCAGGCCTCGATCGCGGCGAGCGCGATCCCGGCCTGGTCGTAGAGCATCTTCTCGAAGTGCGGCAGGAACCAGCGCGCGTCGGTCGAGTAACGGTGGAAGCCGAAGCCCACGTGGTCCCAGATCCCGCCCAGGCGCATCGCGTGCAGCGTGCGCACGGCCGCCTCGAGCAGCCCGGCGTCCCGGGTGCGGTCGTGGCCGCGGAGCAGGAGCTGGAGCCGGTGGGGGGAGGGGAACTTCGGGGCCGCCTCGAAGCCGCCGTGGCGGGCGTCGAAGGAGAGCCGCAGGTCGTCCAGGGCGCGGTCGACCAGCCGCATCCCGGGGGAATCGCCCGGGTCGAAGGCGAAGGCCACGCCGAGTGCGCCGTGGACGTCCTCGGCCATGCGGCGGATCTTCTCCGGGTCCTCGCGCCAGAGGTGCGCCACCCGCTCGCAGAGCTCGATCAGGCCGGGGCGGCCGAGGCGGGCGCGTTTCGGGATGTAGGTGGCGGCGAAGAAGGGCTTGCGCTCCGGCGTGAGAAAGACGGTGAGCGGCCAGCCGCCCGCCCCGCTCAGCAGATGGCAGGCGGCCATGTAGACGGCATCGACGTCGGGCCGCTCCTCCCGGTCCACCTTGATGCAGACGAAGGTGCGGTTGAGGTGGCGGGCGGCCTCCTCGTCCTCGAAGGATTCGCGCTCCATGACATGGCACCAGTGGCAGGTGGCGTAGCCGATCGAAAGGAAGATGGGGCGGTTCTCCGCGCGCGCGCGCGCGAAGGCCTCCTCGTCCCAGGCATGCCAGTCCACCGGGTTGTGGGCGTGCTGGAGGAGATAGGGGCTTTTTTCCCGAGCGAGCCGATTGGCGGCCATGGCGACCTCCGATCCCCGCCGGCGCGGCTCGCCCGGTCTCCGGGACTGCGGGTTGCGCCGCGCGGCATGGCCCATCCTAGGCACGGCCGGGCCGGGAGGCAAGGCGCGCCTCAGCGGGCGGCGAGGTGGCCGTAGGGCGGCAAGGTGGTGATCCGCGGGTCCTCGACCGGGGCCCCGACGGTGAAGTGGTAGAGGCTCTGGAAGGAGAGGCCCTCGAGGCCCGCGGCCTCGTGCACCTCGTCGTCGAAGAAACAGCCGATCCCCGTGCCGCGGAACCCGTGGGCCTCGGCCTCGAGATAGAGCACCTGGCCGATCATGCCGCACTCGCGGAACAGGCGGCGGTAGCGAAAGGGCTCGCGGCGCACCCCCTCCTCGAAGCGGGCGATCATCCCCAGGCTGAAGGCGCCGTCGCCGGCGATTTCCTGGTGGCAGCTCACCAGCCGGGCGAGCCCCCGGAAATCGCCCTCCTCGAGGAGGAAGAGGGGAAACCCCGGCAGGACGGGCTCCCAGCGGAAGCGGGCCGCCATCGCCCGTCGCAGGGGGCCCTCGTGGGCCTCGGCGCGCACGAGGAGGTAGAGACCCGGCGGGAGGCCCGCCACGCGGTGGACGAAGAGGAGGAGGTCCACCTCGGCCGGCTCCGCCAGGGCGTCGAAGGGCGCCTTCCCCGGCCGCGGGAGGGTGCGGTCGAGGAGAACGAGGAAGCGCTCGCGCTCCAGGCTGCGGCGGGGGTCGAAGGCGAGGCCGCTTCGCCGCCGGCGGAGGATCCGGGCGGCGCTGAGGGGGGATTCCGGGCCCGGCAGCCAGGGCCGCGCCGCGTGCGGGACGGGGGCGGGCGGGGGCGTTTCCGGCTTGCGGCAGGCCGCGGCGGCCCGGGAGATCTCCGGCCAGGCGAGGGGCTGCGCGCTCAAGCGGTTGGGGACGCCCGCGAGCCGCAGGCGGCCGGCCGCGGCGAGCGCGGCGGCGGGGAGGGTCGCGGGGGGCGGGGCGGAGGGGTCGGTTGCGACCCAGGCCAGGAGCTCGGGGTGCTCTTCCTCGTTTTCGGCGAAGGCCGTGCGGTCGATCCCCAGGACGGCCGCCGTCTGGTCGTCGGCGAGCGTCGTCAAAAGCGCTAGCCGCCAGCCGAGAAGCGCCGCCGCAAAGCGCGCCGCGGCGAGCGCATGGCCCGCGTCGAGCAGGCAGTAGCGGAAGGCCCGCTCCCCGTACTTCCAGGCCTCCCGCCAGAAGATGCTGGTCAACCCGAAGAGGAAGCCCGCGGGCCGGGACCCGGGGGCGAGGAGGCCCGTGAAGGGCTCGCCCGCCTCGGCGCGAAGCTCGAGGGCGTGCCAGAAGGGCTGGTAATGGTAGAGCCCGGCCGGCAGCCCGTCGAGGGGCGGCAGGACGAGGTAGCCTTCCGTCGGGTGGAGGTTTCCGCTCGAGGGGTGGATGCGCAGGGCCCAGCGCGCGCCGCCCGCCGACTTCCAGGCCGAGAGGCCCAGGGACAGCTCAAGGAAAAGACCGACCGCGGCGCGATCGGGGGCGCGCGCCGCCCTCGCCCCCTCGTAGAGGTCGAGGGGGCCGCCGGGGGGGTCCTCCGCCGCGAGCGGCAGCGCGTAGCGTTCGCAGCCGTCGTAGCGGCGGAAGGGGTCGGGCTGGTTGTCCCAGTCGAGGTACCCCGGGGAGCGCGCGTAGCGGTCCAGCCGGTGCTTCGTGCGGCGGTGGTAGCGGAGGACCGCCTCGGCCGCGGGGGAGGCCATGGCCGGGTCACCGGGCCTGCGGGCCTTCGCCCGTCAGAAGGTCTCGGAACGGGCGAACTCGGCGATCTCCCGGCGTCGCGGCGCGGAGCCGACGTTCGCCGGGTAGCCGAGCGGGATCAGGGCGACCAGCTCGCAGTCGGCGGGGACCTTCAGGATCCCCCGGGCCCGGTCGTGGTCGAAGAGCCCCACGATCACGGTCCCCAGCCCCAGGGCGTGCGCCGCGAGGCAGAGGTTCTGGCAGGCGATCCCCAGGTCGAAGAGCATCCAGTCGCCGAACTTGGTGACCGCCTGGTCCTTGTAGTAGCCCGAGCGCCGCAAGCGGCCGCAGAGCGCGAGCACGACCGGCGCTTCGACCATGGCCGGCCGCGCGGGGTTGCCCTTTTCCGGAAGCGTCTCCTGGAGCTGCCGCTTGCGCTCGGGGTCGCGCACGACGACGACCTCCCAGCACTGGGTGTTCGCCCACGAGGGCGCCCAGCGCACGGCCTCGAGCACGGTGTCGAGGGCCTCCTGCGGAATCGGGCGCGGCTCGTACTTGCGCACGCTGCGGCGCCCCCGCACGATGTCCATGAACCCGTTCATGCCCACCTCCTGACTCAGGAATCGGACTTGCGGCAGTCGCAGTCGCGCTCGCCGCAGACGGTGCACTCATAGACCGCGGGCTTCCGCGCCGCGGCGGACCTTCGCCGGCGAACGAGGACCCACCCGATCGCAAGCGCGATCCCCGCGAGCAGAATTCCCCAGACGAGAGCCATCTCCGCCCCGCCTCCGCTGAAGGCGGCGGAACAGCGGCGCGCCGCCGCCCATGCCCCCCCATCCTACCCTAACGGGGGCAGGCAAATCAAAACGGGCGGCGGTCTTTTCCGCCGCCCGTTTTCTTTCGCCGGGTGGTGCTCAGTCTCCGGTGCTGCAGGACCCCTGGCAGCCGCCGCAGCCGCCGCCTTGGCCCAGCGGGAGACTCGAGGTGATGCGAAAGCCGTAGCCGACGAAATCGACCGTGATCGGCTGGGCCTTCTTGTAAAACGCCTTGTCCACGATGAACTGGAACCCGTTGATGTGGAACACCTCATCCGTTTCGCGCGGCTCATCCAGAGCCATGGCGAGCGAAGGGCCGCCTCAGCCGCCCTCGTTCAGGAAGATGCGGATGGGGCTCCGCTCCCGGTGCTTGAAATACTCGGCGATCTGCTCGTGTGCGAGCGGCGTGACGTCGACCATCGAAATGGGCCTCCTCCTCGGGATTCATGCCCGCCGCGGTTGAGGGCCCCGGCGGGACGGCGTAGGATAGGGGCGGATTGCGACCCTGTCAATCGAAAAGCGCGCCGCGAAGCACGCCGCGGGGAGTCAGGCGCCCCGGCGTGTTTCCGCGAGCAGGCGGCGGTAGACCTCGAGGTCGCCCGCGGAAAAGAGGACGAAGAGGGCCCGCTCGATCCCGGGGCGGGAGGCGAGCTCCGCGGCCGTCGTCTCCACGGCGATGCGCGCGGCCTCGGCGATCGGGTAGCCGTAGGCCCCGCAGCTGATCGCGGGGAAGGCGATCGTGCGCACGCCGTGCGCCGCCGCGAGGGCGAGGCTGTTCCGGTAGCAGGAGGCGAGGAGCTCGGCATCGCGGGGGCTTCCGCGGTAGACGGGGCCCACGGTGTGGATGACCCAGCGGGCGGGCAGCCGGAAACCCGGGGTAATGCGCGCCTCGCCCGTGGGGCAGCCGCCGATCTGGCGGCAGGCCTCCAGGAGCTCGGGGCCGGCCGCGCGGTGGATGGCCCCGTCCACCCCGCCCCCGCCGAGGAGGCTTTGGTTGGCGGCGTTCACGACGGCGTCCACGGCGAGGGTGGTGATGTCGCCCTGCCGCGCCTCAATCCGCGTCCAGACGTCGGGGTTCATCGCTTCCTCCGCTTGCGGCCGCCTCCCCCGGGGGAACGCCGCGGGGGAGGCTCAGAGGTCGTAGAGGGTATCGTCGCGTGCGGGCGCCGGCCGCGCCGGCCGCGGGGGTTTCCCCTTCTTCCCGGGCAGCACGAAGGGCTCTTCGCCCTCCAGCGCGTCGTCCATCTCGGCCTCGATGGCCTCGGGGTCCTCGCCGCGTTCCATGCGCGCGAGCGCCTCCTGCATGCGCGGGTTGAGCTCGAGGCCGGTCGCCTGGGTGAGCTTGCGCATCAGCTGGGCGGCCTGGCGGGGATCGTCCTCGTTCAAGTTCTCGGCCTCCGAGGCGATCGCCTGCATGGCGGCCTCCATGCGGGTCTCGTCGATCGGCAGGTCGTCCGCCGCGTCCTCCTCGCGCGCCCGGCCGGTCACGGCGAAGGTGGACATGCGGCGCGCAAGCACCCGCTTGCGGCAGCGGGGGCACGTGGGGCGCTTGGTGGTGTTGACGACCCGCGAGTAGAACTGAAAGATCGTGTTGCAGTCCTCGCAATAGAACTCGTAGATCGGCATGGGACCTCCGTGCAGCGGCGGATCCGCCTCCCGGGCAGCAGCCAAAAATTATAGAAAGCCCTCCCGCGGCGTGTCAACCGCAACCGGGGCAGGGGGCACGGCGGTTGACTCGGGGTTCCCCCTCTGGTAGGACCGGCCCCGCGAACGTTCGGAAACGGAGAGGAAAACCCCATGGAACAGACCCTGGCCATCGTAAAACCCGACGCCGTCGCCCGCCGCCTCACGGGGCAGATCCTCGCCGCGATCGAGGAGCGCGGGCTGCGGATCGCCGCCATGAAGATGATCCGCCTCAGCCGCGCCCAGGCCGAGGGCTTTTACGCCGTCCACCGCGGCCGTCCCTTTTTCGACAGCCTGACCGCCTTCATGAGCTCGGGCCCCGCCGTCGCGCTCGTCCTCGAGGGCGAGGGCGCCATCGCCCGCTGGCGCGAGCTCATGGGCGCCACCGACCCGGCCAAGGCCGCCGAGGGCACCCTGCGCCGCCGGTTTGCAACCGACATCGAAAAGAACGCGGTCCACGGCTCGGATGCGCCCGAGACGGCCGCCTTCGAAATCGCCTACCTCTTCAACCGTCTCGAGATCCAGGGCGGATGAGTCTCGGGTTCAACCCGGAGCACGTCGCGATCGTGCTCATGCAGCCGAACATCCCCGAGAACATCGGGGCCGCGGCCCGCGCGATGTGCAACCTGGGCTTGAGGCGGCTCATCCTCGTCGACCCGCCGCGTTGCGACCTCACGCGCGTCTGCAAGACGGCGACGGGCCCGGCGCTCGACATCGTCGAGGAGATGGAGGTCTTTGGCCGCCTCGAGGAGGCGCTCGCCGAATTCCACTTCGTCGTCGGGACCACCGCCCGCCGCGGCGGGGAGCGCGCCGTGGTGCACACGCCCGAGGCGGTCGCCCGGATGCTGCTGCCGATCGCCCGGGAAAACCGGGTCGCCCTCCTCTTCGGGCCCGAGGACCGCGGGCTGACGAACGAGGACCTGCGCTTCTGCCACGTGCTCGCCACGATCCCCACGGCCGGATTTGCCTCCTTCAACCTCGCCCAGGCGGTCCTCATCTTCTGCTGGGAGCTCTTTCAGGCCGAGCCCCGCGAGGTGCAGGAGTTCGTCCCGCGGCTGGCGAACCGCTTCGAGCTCGACGCGATGTACGCGCAGCTCAAGGAGGTGCTGCTGCGCATCTGCTTTCTCAACCCCTCGAACCCCGACTACTTCATGAACAACCTGCGCCAGTTCGGAACGCGCCTGCGCCTGCGGGCGAAGGAAGTCCAGATCATCCGCGGCATCTGCCGCCAGATCGACTGGTACGGGAAGCACTGCTACGAGGAAGGAAGGCGTGCGGGCCGGCGGGAAGCGGGCGGCGGGGAACGGGGCGGCGAGGGGGAGCCGGGCTGAGCGGCCGCCCTGCCGCCGCTGCGGGGGGCCCCGGCCCCTCAGGCCTCGAGGATGCGGCCGGCGATCGCATCGCCCATCGCGGCCGTGCCCACGACGGGCTCCCCCGGCGCGGCGATGTCGGCCGTGCGCAGACCCGCCGCCAGGGCCTCCTCCACCGCCCGTTCGACCGCGCGGGCGGCGGCCTCCTGGTTCAGCGCGATCCGCAGCAGCATCGCCGCCGAGAGGATCTGGGCGATCGGGTTGGCGATCCCCCGGCCGGCGATGTCGGGCGCCGAGCCCCCCGCCGGCTCGAAGAGCCCGAAGCCCTGCTCGTTGGTGCTCGCCGAGGGCAGCAGGCCGAGCGAGCCGGTCAGCATGGCGCATTCGTCGGAGAGGATGTCCCCGAAGAGGTTGCCGCAGAGAAGCACATCGAAGTGCGCGGGCCGGCGCACGAGCTGCATCGCCGCGTTGTCCACGTAGAGGTGCTCGAGGGCGACGTCGGGGTGGCGCCGGGCGACCTCGGTCACGACCTCGCGCCAGAGCACGCTGGTGGCGAGCACGTTGGCTTTGTCCACGGAGGTGACGCGGCGCCTGCGGCCGCGGGCGAGCCGGAAGGCGGCCTCGGCGATGCGCTCGACTTCAACGCGCCGGTAGGCCATCGTGTCGAAGGCGCGCTCCTCGCCCCCGGAGCCCTCGCGCCCGCGCGGGGTGCCGAAGTAGATGTCCCCGGTCAGCTCGCGCACGCAGAGGATGTCGAACCCCTCGCCCACGATGTCGGCGCGCAAGGGGCTTGCGGCGGCGAGGCTCGGGAAGACCCGCGCCGGGCGGAGGTTGCAGAAGAGGTTGAAGCGCCGCCGAAGCGGCAACAGCGAGGCCCGCTCGGGCTGGCGCTCGGGGGGGAGGCGCTCCCACTTCGGGCCGCCGACCGCGCCGAACAGGATGGCGTCGGCCCGCTCGCAGAGGGAAAGCGTCTCCGCGGGCAAGGCCTCGCCGCAGGCGTCGATCGCCGCCCCGCCGACCAGGGCTTGCTCGAAGGACATCTCCAGCCCGAAGCGCCGGCCGACCGCGGCCAGCACCTTGAGCGCCTCGGCCATCACCTCCGGTCCGATGCCGTCGCCCGCAAGGACGGCGATCGTTTTGCCGGTCAAGGGGACTCCTTTCTCCGCAGCGATTCGTAGCGGCGGTCCGCGTATTCGAGCCAGCCGCCCGCCTCGAGCAGCGCGCGCTCGAAGGGGCCCAGGGCGAAGGGGATCCGCTCGGTGTCCCCCCCGCAGCGGACCGCGAGGGTGCCGGATGCGACATCGGCCACGGCGCTCACCCCCGGCCGGCCGGCGAACCGCCGGAAGAGGGCGTCGATCCGCTCCGCGGGCAGCTCGAGGGCGAGGAGCCCGCAGTTGAACATGTTCTGGCGGAAGATGCGCGCGAAGCCGGCGGCGACCACGAGGCGGATGCCGTTCGCCTCGAGGGCCCAGGCCGCGTGCTCGCGCGAGGAGCCGCAGCCGAAATTGGCGCGCGCGATGAGGGCCTCGCAGCCGGCGAGGTCGCGCCGGGGGTCGAAGCCCTCCAGCCGCAGGTCCTCGAGCAGGTAGGGCTTGAGCGCCTCCCGCTCGACCTCGGTCAGGTACCGCGCGGGGATGATCTCGTCGGTGTTGATGTCGTCGCGGTCGAGAAACCGCGCCGCGCCGCCGAAGGTCTTCATGGCGTGCTCCGGGTTCCGGGGAAGAGGGGGGAATTGTCGATCGCCCCGGCGAGGGCCGAGGCCGCGGCCGTCGCCGGGCTCATGAGATGCACCATGCCGCCCTTGCCCATGCGGCCGTTGAAGTTGCGGTTGGAGGTCGAGGCGCAGACCTCGCCCTCGGCCAGCACCCCCGTGCTCATGCCGAGGCAGGGGCCGCAGGTCGGGTTGGTCACGCAGAAGCCCGCCTGGAGGAAATCCTCGATCAGCCCCTCGCGCAGCGCCGCGGCGTAGATCTTCGGGGTGGCCGGGCAGACGATCCCGCGCACCCGGGGGTGGATCGTTTTGCCGCGCACGATGCCGGCGGCGACCCGGAGGTCGCTCAGGCGGCCGTTGGTGCAGGAGCCGATGAAGACCTGGTCGATCGGCGTCCCCGCGAGCTCGCGCACGGGCTTCACCTGGTCGGGCTTGTAGCCGAAGGTGCACAGCGGCTCGAGGCCGGAGACGTCGATTTCGATCTCCTCGACGTAGGCGGCGTCCGGGTCGGGCCACCAGCGCCGGAACGCGGCCGCGGCCGCCTCGCGGTCGGGGAAGTCCCCCCGGATGAACTCCCAGAGGAAGTCCACCGTCTTCTCGTCGGGCCGGCAGATGCCGCAGGTGGCGCCCGCCTCCACGGTCATGTTGCAGAGCGTCATGCGCGCTTCCATGTCCATCGCGGAGACGACTGGACCGTCGAACTCGACGATGCGGTCGGTGGCGCCGTCGACGCCGATCCGGCCGACGACGGCGAGGATCACGTCCTTGGCGAAGACGCCCGGCGCGAGGGCCCCCTTCAGGGTGATCTTCATCGAGCGCGGGGTGCGGAAGGCGCAGACCCCTTTCAGGAGCGCGACGGCGAGGTCGGTCGTCCCCACGCCGGGGGTGAAGGCCCCGAAGGCGCCGTTCGTGCAGGTGTGGGAGTCGCCCATGACGACGGCGTAGCCCGGCCGCACGAAGCCCTGCTCGGGGAAGAGCACGTGGCAGACGCCGTTGCGGCCGACGTCGAAGAAGTCCCGGATCCCGTGGCGCCGCGCCCAGTCCCGCAGGATCTTCCCCTGGAGCGCGGTTTTCCCGTCCTTCGCCGGGGTCACGTGATCGATCACGGCCTTGATGCGGCCGGGGTCGAAGACCCGGTCCTTGCCGCGGCGGGCGAGCTCGAGGATCGCGGGCGGGGTGGTGATTTCGTGGCCGAAGACGGCGTCGAGGGAAAGCACCCAGACGTCTTCGGCCGGGCGGTCGACGAGATGCGCGTCGAAGATCTTTTCGGCGATGGTCTTGCCCATGGCGGTCGATCCTGAGAGGGGGTCGGCGGGTCCGCCCTACTCCTCGTCGCTGCGGAGCACGGCGAGGAAGGCGGACTGGGGAATCATCACCTTGCCGACCATCTTCATGCGTTTTTTGCCTTTTTTTTGCTTTTCAAGCAACTTGCGCTTGCGGGTCACGTCCCCGCCGTAGCACTTGGCGAGCACATCCTTGCGCAGGGCGGAGACGGTCTCGCGCGCGATGATCGTGCCGCCGATCGCGCCCTGGATGGGGATCTTGAACATCTGCCGCGGCATTTCCTCCTTGATCCGCTCGCAGGCGGCGCGGGCGCGGGCGACGGCCCGGTCGCGGTGGACGAGCTGCGAGAGGGCGTCCACGCGCTCGCCGTTGATCAGGATGTCGAGCTTGACGAGATCGGTCTCCCGGTAGTCGATCAGCTCGTAGTCGAAGGAGCCGTAGCCCTGGGTGATCGACTTGAGCCGGTCGTAGAAGTCGTAGATCACCTCGGCGAGCGGCAGCTCGAAGACCATCTCCAGGCGGTCGCTCGTGAGGTACTGGTAGTTCACGCTCACCCCCCGCCGGTCGAGGCAGAGCTTCATGACCGCCCCCATGTAGCGCTCCGGGACCAGGATCGTGGCGCGGATGAAGGGTTCGAAGGTCGCCTCGATCGAGGCCGGGTCGGGGTACAGGGCGGGGTTGTCGATCGTGATCTCGGAGCCGTCGCGCAGGCGGATGCGGTAGCGGACCGAGGGGGCGGTGAGGATGAGCGAGAGGCCGTACTCGCGCTCAAGCCGCTCCTGGACCACCTCGAGGTGGAGCAGGCCAAGGAAGCCGCAGCGGAAGCCGAAGCCGAGCGCGGCCGAGGTGTCCTTCTCGTAGACGAGGGCGGCGTCGTTCAGGCGGAGCTTTTCGAGTGCGGCGGCGAGCTCCTCGTAGTCGTCGGCCGCCACGGGGTAGATCGAGGAGAAGACGACCGGCTTGAACTCCTTGAAGCCCGGAAGCGGTGTTGCGCAGGGCCGGTCGCGGTGGGTGACCGTGTCGCCGATGCGCACGTCGCGGATCGTCTTGATGCCGGCCGTGAGGTAGCCCACCTGCCCGGCCGCGAGCCGCTCGACCGGCACCTGGCGGAGCTGGAACATCCCCACCTCCTCCACCTTGTAGGTGGCGCGGTTGGAGAGCAGCTGGATCGTGTCGCCGCTTTTCACGCTGCCGTCGAAGAGGCGGAGATAGACCACCGTCCCGCGGTAGGGGTCGTAGTGCGAGTCGAAGATGAGCGCGCGGAGCGGCGCCTCCGGGTCGCCCGAGGGCGGGGGGAGCCGCTTCACGATCGCCTCGAGGAGCTCCTCGATGCCGGTGCCCTCCTTGGCCGAGACGAGGAGCGCCCCCGCCGGGTCGAGGCCGAGGTCGGAGGCGATCTGGCGGCGGACGCGCTCGGGGTCGGCCGAGGGGAGATCGATCTTGTTGATCACGGGCAGGATCTCGAGGTCGTGCTCGAGGGCGAGGTAGAGGTTGGCGAGCGTCTGGGCCTCGACCCCCTGGCTGGCGTCGATGAGCAAGAGCGCCCCCTCGCAGGCGGCGAGCGCGCGCGAGACCTCGTAGGTGAAGTCCACGTGGCCGGGGGTGTCGATCAGGTTGAGGACGTAGCGGGCCCCGTCCCGGGCGTCGTAGGGCAGGCACACCGTCTGGCTCTTGATCGTGATCCCGCGCTCGCGTTCGATGTCCATCGTGTCCAGGATCTGGTCCTGGAATTCGCGGTCGGAAACGATGCGGCAGGCCTGGATCAGGCGGTCCGAGAGGGTGGACTTGCCGTGGTCGATGTGGGCGATGATGCTGAAGTTGCGGATGCGATTCATGCTCGGGGGATCCCGCGCGCCGCCGGGCCGCGGGCCGGGGACGGAAACGGGCCGGCGTGCCGCAGGACCGGGGGCTCGTTGACGCGGCGACCGTTCGCCGGTATCATGACACTATCGCGCAAAGCGGGGGGATTAGCAACCCGGGGCGCCGGCTGTCAAGACGGCAAGGGCCGAAGGCCGCGGGGGGGGAGGGCATCCGCCGCCGTGCGTGAGGGGGGAGGCGTGTTGGAGCGGAAGCGGATTCTGATCGTCGATGACCAGGTCGACGTCTGCCAGGTCCTCTGCGAATACCTGAACCGCTCGGGCTTCGAGACCGAGGCGGCGCTCACGGGCGAGGAGGGGCTCTCCCGGCTGCGCGGCGGGGGCTTCGATCTCGTCATCACCGACATCGAGCTCAGCGGGGCGATCAGCGGGCTGGATCTCACCCAGGCCGTCAAGCGCGAGGGCCGGGCCGACGTCATCGTCATGACCGGCTACGGCGCGGATTACTCCTACGAGGAGGCGATCGGCCGCGGGGCGAGCGACTTTCTGGTCAAGCCGCTCCGCTACGAGGAGCTTCTCCTGCGGGTCAAGCGCGTGATCCGGGAGCGCGAACTCGCCCAGGAGAGAACCCGCATGCTCGAGGAGCTCCAGAAGATGGCCGTCACCGACGGCCTGACCGCCCTCTACAATTCCCGCCATTTTTACCACCAGCTCGAGCTCGAAATCGACCGCTCCCTGCGCTACCGCCACCCGCTGTCGCTCTTGCTGATCGACATCGACCGCTTCAAGGAGTACAACGACACCTACGGCCACCTCGAGGGCGACAAGGTGCTCGTGCGGTTCAGCCAGATCCTCAAGTCCTGCCTGCGGGCGAACGACTCGGCCTACCGTTACGGGGGCGAGGAGTTCACCGTGATCCTGCCCGAGACCGGCGCCGAGGAGGCCCGCACCGTCGCCCAGCGGATCCGGGCAACACTCGAGGCCGAAATCTTCCACCCGCGCTCGGGCACCCCGGTCAACAAGACGATCAGCATCGGGGTGACGGAGTACTGCCCCCGCGAGTCGCTCGAGGCCTTCGTGCGCCGTGCCGACCAGGCGATGTACCGCTCGAAGGAAGCCGGCCGGAACCGGGTTTCGGTGCTCGTCTCCCCGGCGAAGGAACCCGCCGCCCCCGCCTGAGCCCCGCTCAGAAGGGCCGGATCCGGATTTCGAGCAGGAGATCCCCCCGGCCCCCGTCCGCGCGCGGCGCCCCCAGGCCGCGCAGCCGCAGCCGCATCCCCTCGCGCACCCCCGGCGGGACCGTGACCCGGAGCATCCGGTTCCCGAACCGGCCGGGGACGGCGATCAGCTTGCGGGCCCCGAGCTCGGCCTCCCAGGGCGAGACGGTGAGCACGGCGAGCCGGTCCCCGGAATCCCCCTGGGCCTCGGGGTGGAGCATGCGCAGCCGGTCGGTGCGGGGGCTTGCGGCGAGCCGCCGCAGGGGGTCGCTCAGGCCGGCCCGGGGGACCCGGTCGGCGATCTTCACCAGGAGCATCCCGAAGACGAAGCCCCCGATGTGCGCCCACCAGGCCACCCCGCCCGCCTCGCCGGATGCACCCGCCGCGTTCAGAAACTGCAGCAGGAACCAGATCCCGAGATAGAAGAAGGCCGGGATCTCGAAGAAGTAGGGGATGAAGAGGATCGGCACCAGGGTGAGGATGCGCGCCCCCGGGAAGAGGAGGAAGTAGGCGCCCATGACGCCGGCGATCGCCCCGCTGGCGCCGATCGTGGGCACCGTCGAGTGGGGGTAGATCAGCATGTGCGCCAGGCCCGAGGCGAGCCCGCTCAGGAGGTAGAAGCCGAGGTAGCGCAGCGGCCCGAGGTGATCCTCCACGTTGTCGCCGAAGATGTAGAGCGACCACAGGTTGCCCAGGAGATGGCCGAAGCCGCCGTGCAGGAACATGAAGGAGAGGAGGGCCAGGGCCTGCTCGCCGAAGGTGAAGTAGTCGGCGAACTCGGGGACGAAATAGCGCGCGGGGACGAGGCCGTAGAGGAAGATGAAGCGGTCGAGGTGGGGGCCCTGGGCGAGCTGCACGAGGAAGACGACGACGTTGGCCGCGATCAGGCTGCGGGTGACGAGCGGCCGCGAGCGGGCCTCGATCGTGTCACGAAGCGGAATCATACGCGCGGATCCGGTCCAGGTGCGCCCGCAGCTTTTCCCGCCGCTCGCCGAGCTCGGCCTGCTGGGAGCGCACCTTGTGCACCACCTCGGCCGGGGCCTTGGCGAGGAAGTCGGCGTTCACGAGTTTGCGCTCGATCGCGGCGAGCTCCTTTTCGACCTTGCCGAGCTCCTTTTCGAGGCGGGCCGCCTCGCGGGCGAAGTCGAGAACCCCCTCGAGCCGGACGTAGATCGTCGCTCCCGCCGCCACCGCCGTGGCCGCCCCCCGCGGCCGGACGGGGGCTTCGAGGAAGGAGAGCGAGGAGAGCCGCGCCAGCCGCATCACGAGCTCCCGTTGCGCGGCGAGCACCTCGCGCACCTCGGGCCGGCCGGCGTGCACCAGGGCCTCGAGGGCCTGGCCCGGGGCGATGCCCGTCTCCCCGCGCACGTTGCGCACCGCCGTGACCGCCTCGATCAGGATCCCCATGCGCTCCTCGGCCCCGGGGTCGCGGAAGCCGGAGGCCTCGGGGAAGGCGGCGCGCGAGATCGACCCCGAGGTCCCGGGGAGGTGGTGCCAGATCTCCTCGGTCACGAAGGGGATGAAGGGGTGCAGCAGCACGAGCGCCTCCCGCAGCACCCGGCCGAGCACGGCCCGGGCGGCGGCCCGCATCTGCGGCCGCTCCGGGTCCTGGAGGGCGGGTTTTGCGGCCTCGAGGTACCAGTCGCAGAACTCGTGCCACACGAAGCGGTAGAGCGCCGCCGCCGCGTCGTTGAAGCGGTAGGCGTCGAGCGACCGCCGCGTCTCGTGGGCGGCGTTCGCCAGCCGCGACAGGATCCAGCGGTCGGCGAGGGAGAGCTCCGCCGCGGGCGGGAGGTCCTGCGCGCCCTCGAGGTGCATCAGGGCGAAGCGCGCCGCGTTCCAGATCTTGTTGATGAAGTGGCGGTAGCCCTCGACCCGCTTTTCGCTCATCTTGATGTCCCGCCCCTGCGCGGCGAAGGCGGCGAGCGTGAAGCGGAAGGCGTCGGTCCCGTAGCGGCCGATCACCTCCAGGGGGTCGATGACGTTCCCGCGGGACTTGCTCATCTTCTGGCCTTCCTCGTCGCGCACGAGGGCGTGCACGTAGACGTCGCGGAAGGGCACGTCCTTCAGGAAGTGCAGGCCCATCATCATCATGCGGGCGACCCAGAAGAAGAGGATGTCGAAGCCGGTGACGAGGACCGAGGTCGGGTAGAAGCGGCGCAGCAGCGCGGTGTCCTCCGGCCAGCCCATCGTCGAAAAGGGCCACAGGGCCGAGCTGAACCAGGTGTCGAGGACGTCCTCCTCGGCGGCGAGGTCGCTTCCGCCACAGCGTGCGCAGCGACCCGGGGCCTCCATCGCCACGTGCACCTCGCCGCAGGCGGCGCAGGTCCACGCGGGGATCGGGTGCCCCCACCAGATCTGGCGCGAGATGCACCAGTCGCGGATGTTTTCCATCCAGTCGAAGTAGGTGTTCGCCCAGGTTTCGGGGATGATGCGCGTCCGTCCCTCGCGCACGGCCGCGATCGCCGGCTCCGCGAGGGGCCGGGTCCTCACGAACCACTGCCGCGAGAGGTTGGGCTCGATCGCCGTGCGGCAGCGGTAGCAGTGCCCGACGGCGTGCCGGTGGGGGCGGACCTCGGCGAGGAGCCCCAGGCGCTCGAGCTCGGCGACCACCTGCTTGCGGCATGCGAAGCGGTCCAGCCCCTGGAAGCGGCCGGCCTCCGCGGTCATGCGGCCGTCGTCGCCGATCACCTTGACGGCGGGTAGGCCGTGGCGCCGGCCGATCTCGAAATCGTGGGGGTCGTGGGCCGGGGTCACCTTGAGGGCGCCGGTCCCGAAGCCGCGCTCGACGTAGGGGTCGCGGATGACCGGGATCTCCCGGTCCATGAGCGGCAGGATGACCGCAGAGGCGGGGAGGGCGGCGAAGCGCTCGTCCTCGGGGTGGACGGCGACCGCCGTGTCGCCGAGCATCGTCTCCGGCCGGGTCGTCGCCACGGTGAGCCCGCCCGCCGCACCGGCGAAGGGGTAGCGGATGTGGTAGAGGCGGCCGTCCACCTCCTCGTGTTCCACCTCGAGGTCGGCGAGCGCGGTGTGGCAGCGCGGGCACCAGTTGATGATGTAGTCGCCGCGGTAGATGAGCCCCTCGCGGTAGAGATCGACGAAGACCTTGCGCACGGCGCGCGAGAGCCCCTCGTCCATGGTGAAGCGCTCGCGCCTCCAGTCGCAGGAGGCGCCGAGGCGCTTGAGCTGATGGATGATCGCGCTGCCGTAGGTCTCGCGCCAGCTCCAGACCTCCTCGATGAAGCGCTCCCGGCCGAGTGCCTGGCGGGTGAGGCCGCGTTCGGCGAGCTTGCGCTCGACGACGTTCTGGGTGGCGATCCCGGCGTGGTCGGTGCCGGGCATCCAGAGCACGTTGTCCCCGCAGAGGCGGCGGTAGCGGCAGAGGATGTCCTGCAGGGTGTTGTTCAGGGCATGGCCCATGTGGAGCACGCCGGTCACGTTGGGCGGAGGGATGACGATCGAAAAGCTCGGCCGGTCGCTTTCCTCCTCGGCGGCGAAGAGGCCGTTTTCCTCCCAGAAGGCGTACCAGCGCCGCTCCACCTCGTGCGGCTCGTAGGCTTTGTCGAAGCTCGGCTTGGCCATGGCCCGGAATCCCCTTTCTCGAGGCCCCGCGAAAAGAAAAAAAGACGCCGCTTCCCCGCGGGCAGGGGTTCCATAGCAGATGAGACAGGCTTCGGCAATCCCGGCGGGTGCGGGGAGAGCGGGCCGGTGGGGCGGCCTCAGGCCTCGGCGTCCGGGTCCTCTTCGAGGATGAGCCGTTTCACGCGCTCGATTTCGCGGGCGACGGCCTCCTCGATCGCCCGGCGCACGGCGGTCGGGATGTCGGTCCCGAGCTTGCGCGCGAGCACGCGCTCGACCACGGCCTCGACCGCCTCCTCGGAGAGGGCCGGGGCCGGCGGGGCGAGGGGGGGCGGGGGGATGGGCGGCGCCGCCTGCGCCGCGGCCGGGCCCTCGTCGGGTTCGGGGGCCTCGGCCGCCGCTTCGAGGTGGGCGGCGAAGATGTCCGCGGCCGTGGTCTCGGGCCCCGGCTCCACAGGCGGGCCGGCGGGGGCGGCGGTCTTGGAGGGATCGTCGTTCGTCAGGGAATCGGGGGGGAGAAGCTCGCGCTCGAGTTCCTCGAGCCACACGCGGTCGTCCTCGGGGGCGCCTTCCTCGACCTCGAGAAGCTCGATTTCCTCGGCCTCGGGCGCGGTATCTTCCCCGTCGAGGCCGGAGAGGTCGAGCGCAGGGAGACCCGGCGGCGCGATCTCCCCCCGCTCGGCCGCGGCCCGGTCCTGCTCCTCGGCCACTTCCTCGACGAGCTCGATGATCTCCTCGTCCTCCTCGGACGGCAAGGCCGGAGGCCGCCGGGGCGGGTCGTTTCGTTCCATAGCCGCTCCTCTCCCGAGCGAGGGGTCAGATCTTGAATTATGAATTATTTTCCCGCTGCGGCCGTTTCCCGCTTGCGGGCGGGCCAGCGCATCGGGAAAACGCTTACCACGGTCGGCTCCCCCTGACAAGGCATGCCGGCTTGCGCAGTTGCCGGCCGGGGGAAAACGGCGTAGAAAGGTCATAAGATCCAGGCGGAGAAGCGGGCGATGCGCTATTTTTACGTCGATCCTTCGGCCGTGGAGGGTGCGCTGGCGGTCATCGAGGGTGCGGAGGCCGCTCACGCGCGGCATGTGCTGCGGCTGTCGCGTGGCTCGGAGGTGGGGCTCGTGGACGGTTGCGGCTTTGAGTATCGCGCCGTGATCGACCGGATGCTGCCGGGCCGCATCGAACTTCAGATCCGCGAGAAAATCCCCGCCGCAGGGATTCCCTCCTTGCGCCTCGGCCTCGCGCAGGGGTGGCTCAAAGAAAAAAAGATGGACCGCCTGGTGCGCACCTTGTCCGAGCTGGGGGTGGCGCGGTTGATCCCGCTTGTCTGCGAGCGCGCGGTCGTCAAGCCCGCCGCGGGGCGCGACGCGTTCCGCTTCGAGCGCTGGCGGCGGATCGCGGTGGAGGCGCTCAAGCAGTGCCGTCGCGGGGTTCTCCTCGAGATCGGGGAGGGGCTGCGCTTCGACCGGCTGCTCGCCGCGGAAACCGCCTGGGAGGCACGGATTCTTTTCTGGGAGGAGGCCTCGGAGCCGCTTTCGGCCGCCGATGTGCGCGGGGGAGAGGTCACCTCGGCGCTCGCCGTGTTGGGGCCGGAGGGGGGCTTCAGCCGCGAGGAGGCGGAGCGGGCCGCCGCGGCGGGTTTCCTTCTGCGCCGCCTCGGGCCGCGCGTGCTGCGCGCCGAAACCGCGGCCGCGGCCGCGGCCGCCCTGCTCCAGCATCTGGCCGGCGACCTCGGGGCCACGCCAAAAAGATCTTGACAAGAATCCACGGGTTGCCTACAAAACCGGGCATTCATGCGGCATCGTCTTGCGTGCCGAGGTAGCTCAGTCGGTAGAGCAGGGGACTGAAAATCCCCGTGTCGGCAGTTCGATTCTGTCCCTCGGCACCAGGAAAATCGAGGGGTGGCGGCTTGGTCCGCTGCCCCTCTTTTTTTTACGGGAAAACAAGGGGTCCGGTTTTGAATTGTGAATTCCGAGCGGCAAGGATCTGTTTGAGGGGGGATGCAGCCGATCCGGCGCTATCGACTTCGCCGCATGTCAGGTCGCGCATGCGCCAAGCCTTGGGGGAGAGCCGATCTCCTCGTTTTTGAACCCCCCGTGCGTTACTGTCAAAATCCAAGATGTGACCCCATCGTAAGGCCTCATCATTTCTCGGCCGGTCATCAAAACGCGTTTCTTTTTCTCCGCAGATGCCCCAAAAGATCATGGCAGCCAACCTCATGCCAGCCTTCTTGTGGTGCATCACCGCACGCCCCCCAGGTGATCAATCCCCGACACATCGACTTTGCCAAGCCCTGCGGCTTTGCCATCGCCCCCAACAATGCGGGCTGAGGCAACGAAAAGGGCGGGTGAAGAACGCGATGGGCTATACCAAAAATCTTCCTCGCCGGACTTGAGGTCCCGGATTTTGTCGCCGTTGGCCCCGTCTGAGAGAAACTGGCCGGATACTGTCTCGCCCACTGTGCGCACCCATGGCGGAACCGCAAAACACCCGTGGAGCTCTTTCAGGCCGGGCGGCCCTGACGGTTGCCGCTGCCGGCAGACGCCTTCGACCTTGCGAACGGCAGACCCGGAACCTCTCGGCCCAGGCCTGCATCACCTGCGCCACCAACCGCTGCTAGGAGCCCGCCGCCTATGCGGGAATCGCGCTCACGGGGAAAGCCACCCACGAGCGCATTTGCCCCTATGCATGCGAAAACCTCATCCCACGGCAGGTTCGATGCGAGCAGAGAAACCTCAACATGAAGTCCCGCGACCATCCCAAGGCACTCTTGCCCAGCGCAAAAAAGCCCGCGACCGGATAATCCTCATGCGCTTCATCGCCCTATCGCCCAAAGCCGATCGGTGCTACCGCCAGCTCGCCGAGCGGCGCATGTGAACCCCACCGCGCAGGTGAGGAAGATCGTTGCTCTGAGCGAAATCGATGGCACCGAGACCGTCGTCTGCGCCATCGAGGATGACTTTATCTTCGTCACCTTCTCCAACGAGCACGTCGCCGGCCTGTTCCAACAGATTGACGCAACCCCCGATTCGGTGAGGCCGCCGATGAAATGATAGGCGCTTGCGACGATGATTCGACGGGTCTGCGGGTCACCCGCATGGGCCATCCGGTGAAAAAAGCTCAAGTCCCGGAGGCAACGGTCGGTGTGGCCATGGGGTCCAGGCTCAATGGCAGCGGCCGGCTCATGAATGCCGGAAGCGGTTCGCGCAGAGGCTGGAATCGCCCAGGGTAGCCCCGGGCGTACTGCAATAAGCGCAACGCCGCCTGCCGCGGGCCGCAGACTTTGGCGCTCGCGCGGTTCAGGGCCGCGCCGAGGTTTACCCGCAGGCCGTTTTTCCCCCAGGTCTCGAGCTGCCACTCGAGTGCGAGGAACTGCTCGAAATCGAGGCGGTCGAGGAAGCGCCGAGCCCGGTCGATCCCGGCAAAACGCATCGGCCCCGCCGGGTCGAGAAAACGGGTGGCGACCTCAAGCCCCAGCGCGGGGTGCAGGGTGTAGCTGTGGTCTGTGTAAAGCAGCTCGATGCGCTCCGGGCGGTGGTGGTCCCAGCCGATTTTGAGGATGCGTTCGAAGCGCTCCCATTCCATGGAGCGGAGCTTGGGGCGATAGTACTCCTCATGAAACCCGACGGCCGCCGTGGGCCGAAATCCCATGGACTTGAGGAACTCGCCAAAGGCGGACACGGCGTCGATGATGAAGAAGAATTCCGTCTTGCGGTCGACATAAATTTCCTTCTGGACCAGGGTCGGGCTGGAGTCGCGGAAACGCGAAGCGTACCCGTCGATCTGGCGGTCGCCCTCGCGGAGCGCCCGATCGAGCGCCGCGGGAGAGCTTATTGCGATGCGTCGCTTGGAGCGCACGAAGCAGGGATGCAAATGCATGCCGCTTCCGAAGGTGCGGTCCCGGGTTTCACGGCAGTGTCCGCAGCCGATGCTGCAGGTCAGACGCTGGAGCTCGATCGTGAAGCGGGTATCCGCGCGGTGCCGGAAGATTCGCTGGCGGAGGTTTTTCTGCTCGGGCGGACCGGTGACGATCCCGGCAAGATCCTGCTCGATGGCGTCGATATCGTAGAACAGGCGATAGTCCTCGCGATTCTCAGGCAGGACAAGGAGCTCGAGGAATTTGATCGCGGCGGCCCCGAGCGAACGCGCGAGCTCGACCGCCGCCAGGATTCGGGTGTGGTTCAGGCCACGAAGCACGACGTGGTTCATCTTCACGGTGAGCCCCGCCTCAGCGGCCATACGGATGTTGGCCGTGACCTGGTCGAAGAGATCCTTTCGGAGCGTGCGCGTCACCCGGCGGAAGGTTTCCGGGTCGGCGGCATGCAGCGAAAGGTGAATCTTTTTTTCGCCCGGATAGGCCCGGAGGGCGTCGAGGACCGCGCGGTCGAGAAGCGATCCGTTCGTCACAAGCGTCAGGTCCGGACGGGTCGATCCGCGGCCGAGGCCTTCCAGCAGGAGAAAAAGACGCGCTTTTTCCCGCAGCGGCTCGCCGCCGGTGAACGTGATGTCGGTGTAGCCGAGGCGAATCGCCTCCTGCAGGATTTCCAGGACCCGCTCCACCGGCATCGGCACTCGTGTCCCGCGGCCTAGCCCTTCGTTGTGGCAGAAGATGCAGCGGAAGTTGCAGCGCTCGGTCAGCGCGTAACGCATCTCACGACGTTGCCTGAGTTCCGTGTAGAGCTCCAGCCGGAAGTCGTCCCCCCCGCGGTCCGGCTCGGCGGCGAGGAGCCGAAAACCGTTCTTGAAGAGCATGCTGACCCAGGTAGGCCAGCGGTTGGAGGCCGTCACCTTGAGGCGCGAGCAACCCTGAGCGACCATTTCGAGGCGGCCGGCCTCCAAGAGAAAGGACCCGGCCCCTTGGTGCCGGCGCTCGGGCAGGATGCCGGCCCGCCAGAGCTCGGCCTCGCGGTTGCGGCGTAAGAAGACGGCATAACCGGCCGGGCGGGATTCGCCCGGGCGGTCGATCCAGTAAAGAAACGCTTCAGACCCTCGGGTTAGGCGGTTGAATTCGGCGGTCGATAGGGGTTCGGCGAAGATCTCCCGGTGCATGGCAAGAATCGCCGCGTGGTCCTGGGTACGCGAAAGCCGCCAGCTCATTTCAGCTCCTCGATGTGATGAAAAACCTTGTGAAAAGCCTCCACGTAGGCATCGACCATCGGGAGATCCTCCGGAAAGGTGAAGGTGGGCAGCGACAGGGTGGAGGCGGTGTAGGCCTCGGCGCCGGGGAAGGATCGGCCACGATGGTCCTTCTTTTGGAAACCGCCGATGCGAAAGCGCTCCGGATCGAAGATGGGCAGCCGGTGAAAGGGGGGCGAACCCGGGATCTCAACCTCGAGTCCCTCGGCCTGGAGCGCTTTGACCAGCGTCTCGCGCGAAACCCCGAAGGCCTGGAAATCCAGCCGCGGCTTGAACCCATAGTGCGCTCCCATCGAGGTGACGTAAGGCCGGCGTGCCATGGGCAGGACCTTCCCCGTCGCCGCAAGCCCATCCGAGAAGCGCTGCAGGGTCTTGGCGCGGCTCTGGATCCAGGAAAAGCAGTGGTGCTCGAGCAGGTGGTCGACCATCACGGCGGCGAGCGGATGCATGCGGAACTTCAGGCCGTACCCGGTGCGCCGGATCTCGCGCCAGCGAAGATCCTCGACGCACTCCTCCGAGCGCTTGAGGCTGTGGCCGAGCAGGGTCGCCCGCTCATAGATTTCGCGGGAGTCGGTCAGCAGGACGCCGCCCTCGCCGCCGGTCAACAGCTTGTTGCCTTGCAGGCTGAGCACGGAGACATCGCCGAACTTGCCGACGGTGCGGCCGCGATACTGTGCGAAGTGGGCGTGGGAGCAGTCTTCGACCCAGGCAATGCGGTTGCGGCGACAAATCGCCGCAACCGCCTCCACATCGACCGGGTGCCCCCACATGTGGTTGGTGACCACCGCGCGCGTGCGCGGTGTAACGAGGGAGGCGAGTTCCCCCGCATCGATGTTTCCCGTGTCGGGCTCCACGTCGCAGAAGTGAATCAAAGCCCCGAGGTGCAACAGCGGGGTGGCGGTTGCGTGAAAGGAGTAGACGGTGGAGATGACCTCATCGCCGGGCTCAAGGCCGATTGCGAAGAAGGCCGAATAGAGCGCCATGGTCCCCGATGAGGTCAGCAGCGCGTAGCGTCGATCGTGAAGCGCCGCGAGACGGTCCTCCAGCTTGGCGTAGATTCCGTCTCGGCCGGGGATGGAGAGGGGTCCTCCCGCCTCGACGTACTCGGCAAGCGCCGCGGTGAGCCCCGGCACGCTGGGCGGCCAGCGGAAATGAGGACGGGGCGCCTGAATGACCGGCTTGCCGCCGTGGATCGCGAGCCTTGATTTCATCGAATATTTCTTTCCCCCGGAGACATTGAAAGTATCGGCACAAAACGGCATGTTCTTGAAGCGCAGGCTCAGGAGATCGACACGATTTCGAATCGCCGCTTTTTCCCCGCAATCAATCCGGTCACCACGTCTCCCTCTTCGGCGCCGAGGAGAATCCGTCCGAGCGGCGAGTCGTATGAAATCCGCCCGTTGTGACTGAAGACCTGGTAGCTTCCGATGAAGTAAGTCCTGCGCTCGCCGGTTTCGGAATCGATCGCGGTCACCCGGCTTCCGATCCCCACCTTGCCGAGGTTTTGCGCCGTATCGACGAGGATAGCGTTCTTGTAAATCTCGAGAAGTTCCGCCAATCTCCGCGACCACATCTGCTGCTGGCGTTCCCCCTCTTCGAAAGCGAAGTTGTCGTGGAAAGTCTCGGCCCCTTCTTGGCAGCTGTTGCCCATCTCCTGGCCGATTTTCCGGATGCGGTTGTTGATTTCCAGAATCTGCTCGTTCAGCTTCTCGAAATCCTCACGCAAGAAATAATATTTCATTTCGCCCTCCCGCTGAGACCCAACGGCTCGCAGACTCTTTATCGGCCGCTGAGGCCCTTTTTTCAAAATCAGGCCTTTGAAAAAATAGCGGCCGGCGCCGCAATTCAATGCAACCCGTCCGTTGTGGCGGGGGCAAAGATCAAGAGGAGGGTGCGCGATGGCGTCCCAGACCAACATCCTGGTGATGCTCGGTGCGCATGGCAGCGGGAAAACCACCTTGGGACGCCTGGCGGCACGGCAGCTGGGATGGCCTTTCGATGAGGAGATCGGAAAGCGGCTTCGCGACGAGGCGCTGCGCCGGGATAGCAACGACCATGCGGCCGCATGTCAGCCCGGCTTCGACCGAAGGGTCGCGGAGCTTGAAATCGAACGCGATCGACGTTCGCACGGCAGCCGGGTTGTCGAGACCTGGCACCCGGGTAACCTCGGGTATGCGTGGCAGCGGAGCCCGGGTGAGGCCGAGCGGTTGGAGGCGCTGCTGAAAGCCCACGTTTCCCGCTTGAATGCCCGCGTACTTGTTCAACCTCTGGTCATTGATAGGGAGGCTGCCCGGAAACGTCTCAGCCAACCGGGGCCGGGGCAACGTCAGATGGCCGACTTCTTCCTAAAGGTGGCCGCATGCGCACAACGGCTCATCTCAGGATTCGGTTTCGAGGTGCTGCCGGCCGTTCGGACGGACCGGTTGACGATCGCCGAGGCGCTCGAAAGCATTCTGGCCGCCGTGAAACTCCGGCTCGACCACAACTCGTCGGTTTGCAAGGAAGAGCATCTGGATCTGCAAAACGTAGACTTTGTTTCGAGTTTACGTGATGGCTACTGACCACTGATAGGTGGCCTCAACCGAGCGCAGCCGGATTTTGACTTGTTTTCGTGGAGCGTTTTGCCACTGGAGACGCCAGAGTTCCGGTTTGAAGATTGTCCTATGCGCCAGTTTATGATCACACGGTTCAGAGGAAATTGGGTGACACTCCCGAGTGTAAAAACCACTTACACAGAGAGGAGGTCACGCGATGGCAAGCACGTCCAAGAGGCCCGCAGGCCGGGCAAAACGGAAGCACCGCCCCAAGGCGTTTCCGCCGGAGTTCCGACTGCGGATTGTCAAGCTTCACCGTGAAGAGGGCTACCGTCACAAACTGATCGCCGAGCAGTTTGGGATCAGCACCCATTCGATCCAGCGCTGGGTGAGAGCGTACCGGCTTCACGGAGCCGCAGGGCTTGAACCCCAGCGCCCCCTTCCCAGGAAGAGCCGTGTTCCCGAGGAGGTCCGCCAGCAGGCGGTGGCAGTCAAGCGGGAGCATCCGGAGTACGGCC
>Ga0101944_10001070_pt1 | contig 63545 bp, 39 predicted proteins | sample DewCreD2012metaG_FD_75245 | JGI IMG/M metagenome (GOLD analysis project Ga0101944, IMG submission 75245) | Hot spring sediment bacterial and archeal communities from British Columbia, Canada, to study Microbial Dark Matter (Phase II) - Dewar... ...
CTTTGTCATGAATCACGTCGCAGTCGGCGAACAGCACGTCGCTGACCTCCTCGCGCAACTCGGCCCCGACGCTCAAAGCGTGGGCGACCTCGTTCCAAAGCACACAGTTCCGCGCCACAATGCCGCGCACCGGCCCCTGGCCGCGGTCCGCCTTGATGACAATCAGATCGTCCAGGGTGCGGATGAAGCAGCCCTCCACCAGCACGTTCCGGCTGTTGCAGATGTCAATGCCGTCGGAGTTGGCCCGGTAGCCGATGAGTTTCAGGTTTTGGATGTGGACGTTTTCGCAACGGCGCACCGGCACGGTCCAGGTGCTGGAATCGCGCAGGATCACCCCTTCGAGGAACAGGTTGGTGCCCTGCGCGTAAACCAGGTTGCGGGCATGCGTGGGGCTGCGTCCGCCGTCAATAATCCCGCGCCCGCGCAGGGTGATGTGGCTGCCCCGCAGGCGCAGCGTCGGCTGGTAATTGCGCAGCCCGCTGTAGCCGCTGATGCTGAATTTCTCCTCCGGCTTGATGACGCCCCTCACCACCGCGCCGCCGGCGACATACACCGTCTTGCCGCTGCCCACCTCCAGGCTGCCGATCTCGTGAATGCCCGGCCCAAAGTAAATGACGTTTGGATCGTTGGGCGACGGCGCATTGGTCTCCGGCGGATTGGCGAACAGATGCAGCGAATTCACCCAATTGCCATTAACCTCGATGGTCAGGTGCCGCGGCTGCGCCAGGGTGAAGGAAAGGGTTTTGCCCTGGACCTTCGGAACGAGGCCGTAGGAGGTTGGCAGCACTTTGGCCGACACAATCTCCTGCGGGCAACTCACCGTGATGTTGGCGCGGCCCGCCAGGTCAAAGTAGCCAAACGCCGCCAGGTCAAAGTAACTGGCCGAGTTGGTCTTGTCGTCCATCGCTTTCCATCGCCGTTCGGGAGCGAGCGGCGCCACTTTGGCCGCATAGACCGGCAGCGGACGTCCGTCCGCTTTCACCGTGAAGTTCGCGGACAGCTCCTCGCCCGCCGGCGCGGGATAAATGGTGACCGCCCCCGGCGCCCGGCCGCCGATTCCCAGCAGGGCCGCGGCCGCGATCACCTGGCATGCTTGCTTTATCATGGGGGCAATTTGCCGGAAAAATCCGGCCCTGGCCACCACAACCTTGCGAGCGCGGCGCTCAGCGATGACCCGGACGCTCCGCCATCCCGGGCGGCGTGTCGGCCAGGGGGATTTCGCCCCGCAACATTTTTGCGCCCAGGCCGGTCAGGCGCAGGTAATGGTCGGATGGCAGGCCCTCGTAACCAAGGAACTTGACGCCCTCGCCCGCCGGCGGCTCGCTAACGCATTTGAAAATCGCGGTGCCTTCGTCCACCTCGTCGAACATCGCGACATAAATCATGCGCGCCCCGGCCCGCTGAGCGGCGGCGAATTGCGACCAAAGAAACTGCCCTTGAAGCCGGGGAATCTGGTCCAGCGGCCCGCCGTGCAAGTTGTGCCAGCTAAAGCCGGGAAACACGACCGGCAAATAATCGAGCCGCCGTTCGCGGCACCAGGCCAGGTCCGGCTGCCAGGTCCGCTCGCCGTGGCGGGCCGCTTCCTTGGGGGTACGGTAGCGGCCCACCGTCCACGGGCTTAGCACATCCGCCAGTTGCAGCACCGCGGGCAGCGCGGCGTCCGGGAGCGCGTCCCGATTCAGCTCCCGCCAGCCGGTCGGCACGCCGAGCATGACCGAGCAGCCGTCGGCCTTGAGAAACTCGACGAGTTGACGGCATTCGGCGAGCGTGTATTTGCGGTTGTCGTTGAAGCCAACGCCCCACACAGCGACCAGCGGACGCCCCCGGTGCTTGAGGTAAGCGGCATCCTCGCCGGGACGCATTTGGGAACGCAGCAGGCGCCAGTCCTCGACGACGCGCTCGATCTGGCCGGCGCCAAGGCCGCTCAGATCATACATCACCGCGTAGGCGCGCCCCGACCGATGCGCGCCCTCGCGGCAGTGCGCCAGCACCGTGTCCCGGTGATTCCGCACCGCGGGATTCCCCAGCCCGCTCGCAAACCGCTGCACGAACGCGCCGTCCAAACCGTATTCGCGCATCCAATCGAAATGCCGCAAAACTGTTTCCCGCTTGAACGAGCTGAACACCTCGGCGGGCCGCCCGTCGGACAGCTTGAAGCCGGTGGCGAACCGCTCCCCCGGCCCGAAGCCGGTGAGGTCCGGCCAAAGGTCCACCGTTACATTTCCTGGCCCGAAAGGTTTGCCGCGGTGACGCGCCCAGTGCGTCCAGCCCAGGTTGGCGCCGTCGCCCTCGCAGTTGAACCAGCCCTGGTAACCGCACATCACCTTGTTGGACAAAGTGGAGGCGTCCACGCCGCGCGCGCGGGGGCCGGTGTAAGGCGCCAGAACCGGCGAAGCCGGCAAAGCCGCTCCGGCGTGGGCGCAAAGCCAGCCCCCCGCCGCCAAAATGAATAGAAATTTTTTCTTCATGGCGCCGCTCAAAACTTAACCGCTTGCGGCCGCCAGCCAGCGGGTTTGCCACGGTTCCAAGGCAAACTCCAACAGCCCCTCCGGCCCGGCGGCGCATTCGCCCTGGCCGGCAAGGTCGCCAAATCGCGCCCCCGGCGGACTGGCGGCGGGCACCCGAAGCTGGACGCGCTGGCCGGAGACATTGTGCGCGCACAGCACGCGTCCGGCGCCGCCGGCGGCCACTCGCCAGAAACAGAATGCCCGGCGGTCCGCCTCCACCACTTCCTGAAGGGCGACGGGACTGAAGGCGGGATGAGCCGAACGCGCCCGCAACAACTGTTGATACGCCGCGAAGACCCGGGCGCGGACCGATCCAGCTTCCGCCAGTTCCCGTTCCAGCCGGGAGCGCGAAAATTTTTGGCGGTTGATGCGGCGGGGGATGCCCGAGGAATCGGCCGCCGCGCGGTCGTTGCGGGAGCCGAACAGAGAATGGAAATAAACGCCCGGCACCCCCCGCAGCGCCAGCATGATGGCCTGCGTGACCATGAACCGGCGGACTTGCGATTCGACCGGCTCGGGCGCCTCGGGGGGGTTGAGCGCGTCGAACCAGGTGATATTCAACTCGTAGGGGCTGCGCGAACCGTCGGGGTTGTGCTTGTAGGAGATCAATCCGCCGCGTTCGAGGGTGCGCTGGACCAGCGCGCCGATTTCGGCCTCGCTCAACAAGCCGCGCGCCGGGTTCAGACCGATGCCGTCGTGCGAGGCGAGAAAATTGAAATAGGTGGTTTCCGCCGAGGGAAACTCCAGCGCCGCCGCCCAGCGGGTGAGCGCGGCGGCGTCGCCGGTCTGCGCCGCGTGCAGGGTCAGCGGGGGCAGGGCGAAGTTATAGACCAGTTGGGCCTCATTCCGTCCGTCGCCGAAGTAGGAAATGTTGTCGCGGTGCGGCACATTGGTTTCGGTGATGAGGACCGCCGCCGGGTAAAGCTCGTCCAACACGGCCCGGAACAATTGGATGATCTGATGCGTCTGGCGCAGATGCAGACAGGAGGTTCCGATTTCCTTCCACAAGAAGGCGATGGCGTCGAGGCGGATGAACCGGGCGCCCTGTCGGATATAAAACAGGAGGACTTTTATTAATTCGAGCAGCACCGGCGGATGCCGGAGGTTCAAGTCCACCTGGTCGGCGCTGAAGGTGGTCCAGACCTTGAGCGGCCCGGCGGCGCCGGAAAACTCGGTCAGCAACGGCAGCGCCCGGGGCCGAATCACCCGGCTCAAATCGGGATTGCCCACGACCGTGACAAAGAAATCCCGAAAGGCGGGATCGCCGGCGAGAAATTTTCCGAACCACTCCCCTTGGGCGGAGAGATGGTTGAAAACGGCGTCGAACATCAAATCAAAATCCTGGCCCAGGCGCCGGACATCCTCCCAAGCGCCAAAGTCGGGATGCACGGCGTAATAGTCCATCACCGAGAAACCGTCATCGGAAGAAAAAGGGTAGAACGGCAGCAAATGAATCCCGCTCACCAGGTTTTTGAGGTTTTGGCGGGCGAACTCGCGCAGGCAGGCCAGCGGCGATTGACCGGGAGCGGTCACCTGGTCGGCGTAAGTAATCAGCAGGGCGTCGCGCTCCGTCAACACCGCCCGGCCCCCGGGCTGGCGGCAGGGCGCGGCCAGCCGCTCCGCTTCAATCAATGCGGTTAGCTTGGGCAGCCATTGGCGCGCCGTTTCGGGACCATAGATGGCCTGCAATAACTCAGCGACGGCCTTCATACCAGATGGGGCAGGCCTCGCGGCGGCGGGCGGCCGCGCGCCCGTGTCGCAGCAGCGTGCCCAGGAACCGCAGGTGATCCGCCAAGGAATAGAGCCTGATCTTCCGGGCGGAGGTCACTATGGCCTGGTTTTTGATAATCACCATGGTTTGGCCCCGGCGGCGCGCCATTTTCTTCAAGCGCCGGCTCAGCTCCAATTCCTCGGAAACAAAAAGGGCCTCGCTGAAACCGCCGGTCTCGCGAAACGGCGCCGTCTGGCAGAAGAGAAAAGAGCCGGCAGCGTAGCGAAAAAGGCGGCTGACCCAATTCCAGCAACGATTGGCCGCCGCGGCCCAAAAAACCGGCGCGTCGAGCTGAACCACCGCGCCGCCGGCCAGGCAGCGCCCGCCCTCCATCGCCCGGGCAACCTCCTCGAACAGCCCGCGCGTCGGAAAAGAATCGGCGTCCACGAAGATCAGCCAGTCGCCTTGGGCCGCCCGCGCGCCGGTGTTGCGCGCGCGCGAAATCTGGTTGACCGGCTCGGCCACCACGCGCGCGCCGCCAGCCTCCGCCACAGCGGCGGTCCGGTCGGTGGAGTTGTTGTCGCACACGATCACTTCGCTCCGCCAGCCGCGGGCCACGAACGCCGCCATCGCCTCCCGCACCGCCCGCAAACATTCCGGCAGCAGTTTTTCCTCGTTAAAGGCCGGGATGACCACCGAGACCATCATGCCCCGCAGCATTTCTTGTATTTCCTGCCGCTGCCGCAAGGACACGGATCGTTGCGCCCCACCTTGGCGGGCGCAATGTATGGCGCCGGCGGCGCATAAGGCGAAGGCGGTGGATATTGGGGCAGCGGCGGATGACTGAAGACCTCATCGGCGCCCCCCAAGTCCTCAGCCGCCCACTCCTCTTCCTCGTCCTCCCAGTCCTCTTCCTCATCCGCCCTTTGCCAGCACAGCCAACTGCACGCCTCGTCCACCGCGTTGATGGGGTGGTTGCGTTCGGCAAAAATTTGCCACCGCCTTTGGCCATCCTCCTGTAATTCCTGTTCAAAATGTTTTCGGGTAATCGAATCCGCATCCACCAGTCCCTCGTCGAAGGCTTGGCGCGCCTCGGGAACCAATTCCGCCAAGTCGCCATCGAGAACGGCTATGATCAGGCTGGCCCATAAACGACCGTCGTCGGACTTGGGAAAGGTTTGGAAAAGGTTGCGCAGGTCCTCCAGCACCGCCGCATGAGGACGTTCCTGCCACAGCTTTTGGACCAACAAGCCATACAAGGCCTGTTCGCGGACGAAAATGCTGGCTTTGGGGTTGCGAAAAAGTTCCATCAGCGGCGCCGGATCGCCCCCGCAAACCGAGGCCAGAATGGCGGCGCCCTGCTCAGTGACCAGGTCACCCGTCAGGTCCAGCGAATATTTCTCCGGCAGCGAAAAAAAGCGCCAGAAACACTCGCGGGCGCGGGTTTCACGGAATTGCGCCAATAGGAGAATGGCGAATAAAGGAAGACAATCACTCCCGTTCATCCAAAAGGGCTCCGGATTGTCCGCCACGCGTTCGAGGACGGCGATTAACTCGGGAATAATTTCCTCGCGGTGCTGTTCCGCCGCTTTCAACGCGGCCTCAAAAGGCGCAAAATCGCCAAGGTCTGGATTATTACTGAGTTGCCGCAGGATGTCCGGGACCGTGTTGAACTCCGGCAGGGTTTGGGTTGGTTTCGCGGACGGCTCGTTTTGGGGCTCGCCGGCCTGGGCCCCTTTGAAGATCGCATAATGCCGGGCCAGGCGGGCGACATAGTTCGCATCAGAACGCAAAAGCTCTTGAAACAAACGGAGCAACGCCGGCGCATGCCGGGATTGCCGCTGCAGCGGGTCAAGGCTGCCGGCGACGATGTCCCGGGCGTCGGCTTTGTCGCCGTGCAACCATTGCTCGTAAAAGGAAACCGATTCCCAGCCGAAGTTAATGTAGGCCAGGACGTCCTTGGGCCGCCGCTGCTCCACCACCGCCAGCAAAGTGCGGCGGCAGTCGCAATCCGGCTCCTCGCAATAATACTCGATGAAACCGTATTCGCCGGGCGGCAGCGCGCCTTGGGCTTGCAACAAGCGGACGGTGCGGGTCTCACTGAAGGCCAGTTCGGGATAACGGGTGTAAAAGGGCGTCATAAACTTAGCGTCGCTGTTTTGTGAAATGGACGGTCATGAACATCGCGGGTTCTCATTTCTCCACTCTTCGCGCCTCCCACCCGTTGACGTTGGTCTGCCCGTCAAAAAGGCGATGGATGGCGCCCTTGAGCATTTTCTCCTCCAGCCGGCCCTGGAAGATGTTGGTGTAAGGCCGGCCCTCCTTCTGGCGTTCCGCTTCAAAAGTAAATTCCCCTGCCTGGTAGCGTCCATGCCGCAGAGGAAACGAGCCTTCCTCCAAAAAAAGGGTGCCGCTCAAGACGCCGTTCTGCTCCAGCCGCAGCTCGACGCTGCGCGCGCCCCAGCCCCAGCGGCCCTCGATGCTCGTCGCCTGGTTCACGGCTTCCCACGGATATACTTGCCGCCCGCCGGACCAGTTGGATTCCATTTCCCCGATGATTTTAGCCCCATGCAGCGTTCCCCGATAAGTGGTTTCAATGCGGCGTCCATTTCGCTCGCGCACCACTTTGAAAGTCACCCGGTCCCCGTCCACCCGGCCCTCGGTAATGCTGGTTTCGCTGCCGGGCCGGAAACTGATGAGGCCGGTCAGGTTTTGATTGGTCACTTGCAGCGCCAGCCGCGGTTTGACGGTGGCGCCATCCGGCATGGTGAAGGTCCACGTCCAAACCCCGTCCCAAGCGGCAGGGACGGACGCCGCCGGCGCGGCGGCGGGAGCCAGGCCGGCGGCTGCCAGCAAAAATCCCGTCAACAACTTCCACATCACGGCGCAAGGTTTCATGTTCAGGGGGCGGGGTCAAGCGCGGCCGGCACGGAAAATTTCAGCGCGATTTTTTCCTCGTCGCGGCTGTTGCGGCCGCTGAAGGTCACCTCGATGGTTTCCCCCCGGTCGTGGATGTGCAACAACCCGAAACAACCCTCCGGCGGCCGGGGCCGATAGACGCCCTGGCTGAAAGGGCCGCCTTTAATCGAGGGATTTTGATCCAACGGCGCGGCGCCCATCGAGGGAATGGGCGCGCCGCCGCCGGTGGCGTAATCACCGTTGCGCCCGTCGTCAGCCGAAAGCGAGTGGGCGTCGCCGTGCAGGTAGCAAACGCCGCGAATCTGGTTGGCCTTGATGAAATCGGCGATCTCGCGCCGTTCCGTGGGAAAGGCCAGCCAGTTTTCCTGGTCGCCCGGCGAGGGATATTTCCGGCCTTTGGCGGCGGCCTCGAGGGCGGCGGCAATGAGGTTGGTATGATGGAGCACGCCGGTGACATTGGTGTGGGGCAGCGGATAGAAATTGGTGCCTTTGGTTCCCACCCAGCCCACCGAGCCGACCCAGCAAATCAGCGGATAGCGGCCCTTGGCGGCCAGCAGCTCGCGCTTGAACCATTCCTTTTGCGCCCGGCCCATCAGGGAGCACTGCGGCTCGGTCTTATCGGAAACCGGGTCGCGTTCCGAGCGCAAGTCGGTGAGAATGAATTTCACCCGGCCAATCGCAAAGGACTGCGCGATTGGCTGATTGCCGCCGCCCAAACCCAGCGGGTAATGTGGCACATATTCCTGATAGACCTGCCGCGCCGCTGGATGCGATTTGGCGGTTTTGTTGCAATTGTTGCCGCCCGAATCGTGGTCATCCCAAACATAGGCAAACGCCGTGCTGCGATACAGCGCGGCCTGGGCGGGAGAGGCCAGCACCCGGTCGTAGGCCGCCCGAAACCGCGCCGGCTTGTTTTCGCCGATGTCCAGGTAATGAAAATCCCCGGCGTTAATGAAGAGCAGCGGCTGGTGTTCCCGGATGCGGTCGAAGACCTCGCTGTTGGAGCCGGTTTTGGCGCAGGTGCCCCAGGCGATGGTGAACGAGGCCGGCCCGTGCGGGAAGGTGCGGAACTGGCCTTGCCTGGATCGTTCCAGCCGCCCGTTCACCTCGAGCGCGTAGTGATAAAGAGTGTCCGGCTGCAATCCTCCCAGGTTAAACGCCACGAGGTTATGGCGGCCGGCGCCGGAACGTTCGGGGCCAAACCAGACCGGGTCGGCCAGGGATGGCTCCCGGCTGACCGCCAGGCGCGCGGCGAGATCGGAAAAAATCAGTTTGGCCTTAACGACGGCCGCGTTGGTGGTCACCGCTCCCGCCCACGGGCCGCGATCCACCAGCGGAAAGGGCGCGTTAAGCTGCTGCGCAATAAAGGCGTAGATCATGGACAGCTCGGCTAGGCGATCGCCAAAGGTCGCCCCAATCCCATGACCGCCGCTGAAATTCACCTGCAACAGCGTCGGGCCGCGGGCGCCGGCGGCCTGCAGGCGCGCCGCCATCTTGCGCGAGTGCGACGGGTTGACGCGGCCATCCTTGTCGCCGGTCAGCAACAAGGTCGGCGGATACAGCGTTTGTTCGCGCACTTGGTGGTAAGGCGAATAGGCGTGGAGCGCGCGAAACTGCGCCGGGTCTTTGACCGTGCCGAATTCCGTGGTGTTGAACTCGCCGTTGGGGTCCAGCTCGACGCGCAGCATGTCGAAGACTCCAACCTGCGCGACGACCGCGCCGAACCAATCCGGCCTTTGCGTCAGCGCGGCGCCCATCAACAGGCCGCCGTTGCTGCCGCCCCGGATGGCCAGGCGCTCCGGGCAGGTAACGCGGTTGGTGAACAGCCAGGCCGCGCACGCCAGGAAATCGTCAAAGACATTTTGTTTATTGGTCAAAGCGCCGGCCTGGTGCCAATCCTCGCCAAACTCTCCGCCGCCGCGGAGGTTGGCGATGGCAAAAATGCCGCCCAGATCCAGCCACAGTCGGCGGGTGGGATCAAAGCTGGGCGCCAGGCTGATGCCATAGCCCCCGTAGCCGCTCAGAATCACCGGGTTGTTCCCATTTGTCCGCGCGCCTTTGGCGCGAATGATATTCAGCGGCACCTCGGTGTTCCCGGTGGACTTCACGTTCACTCGCACCACCTCCACATCGCTGAAATCCACCGGGTTGGGTTCCTGCAAGGCTGTCCCCCGGGCCTGGCTGGCGGACACGTTGGGATCAAACTGGAACCAGCCCGGCGGGTCCAAGTAGGTCACCGTGCGATAAAGCAACTCGTCGCCCCGGACGACCAGCATTTCCTGCACGGCGGCGATGGAACTGTTGGCCGGAGGCTGGCCTCGCAGGGAAGGTCGCAACGGCAGCTTGATGGTCTTGCCGGTGAAAAAATCATGCCATTGCAGCAGGGATGGTCCGCCGTCGCGGTAATGCAGGTAAAGGCCGCTGGCGGCCGGCAGCACACCGGTTAACGCTTGGGCGCCTTGGGGAATAACCTCAACCGCTTCGGTCAAACTTCCGGCGTTCAGGTCGAGCCGCAGCACCCGGCCCCGGGGCGCGTGGCGAAACGAAAGCAAATAAACGGCTTCGTCCCGACCCCACTCGATATAAAGCGGGTCGCGTCCGAACCGCGCCTGTTTGACCTGATCCTCGAAGCGGGTGATCTGCCGCCAGACGCCCTCGGGCGAACGCAAATAGTGGACGATTTCACCGCCGTCGCCATTGCCGACACTGGCCAACAGGCGGCGGCCATCAGGGCTGCTCTCCAAATCAATGCCGGCAATCCGCGGAAACTCCCGGCCAATTTCGTAACGGTCCTCGGTTTGGGCGGCGCCCAAGGCGTGATAATAGACTTGCTGATAAAACCAGAGGTCGGCCGCGGGCCGCTCGCCGGGCGCCGGATAGCGGGTGTAAAAAACACCCTGGCTGTCGGCGGCCCAAGCCACGCTGCCGCCGCCGGTGGGAAACTGCACCCGCTCCAATTTGTCCGGCAGCCTTTCGCCAGTGGCCGTGTCGTAAAAGAAGAGCGTTCCTTGCTCGCTGCCGTTTTCGGAAAGGCAAACAGCGACCCGCTTTCCATCCGGGCTGGGCAGGTAAAAATCAAGGCTGGCGCGGCCTTCGGCGTGCAAGCGGCCCAGGTCCAGCAGCACCCGCTCGGTTGACAAATCCTGGAGCGAATCCAACGTCACCAGCATCGGTTGCGGCGCGGGCGGCTGATATTTAAGGGCAAAGAGGCGGCCTTGGCGCCAATGCAGCCGGGAGTAGGAAGGGGAAACCAAGCCCGCCGGCGCGGCCAGCTCCCGCAGGCGCTTCTCGATGTCGGCGCATTCCGGGATGGCGTCCAGGCAAGCCCGGGTCCGCCGATTCTGCGCCTCACACCAGGCGCGCACCTCTGGAGCCTCTCCTTTTTCCAGCCATTGATAATCGTCCACCACCGCGACGCCATGATAGAAGTTGGTCACGGGCAGGCGCGGTGTGGGCGGCGGCTCCGGCAAATTGCCGCCCCGAGCCGAAATCCGGCATATCAGCAGCCCTGTCACGGCGAGCCCAACCGCCCAAATTGATGAATGCATCGCCCGGACTGCATACCATAAATGCACCCGGTCGGCAACCATGTGATGCGGGTCCAACTCCGCGGAGCCGGCCCTTTTGCGGCGCTTGGCGATCAGTCCGGCTTGCGCTAGTCTTTCGCGGCGGCCGCAAAGAGTCCGCCAAGATACTGATGAGCCATTTGCCTCACCTGCCCGCGTTGCGCCGGGGCCGGCCTTACGCCAGCCTCGACCAAAATCCTGTCAACGACTGCCGAACCGGCCTCCCGCGAGCCGCGGTTAGCATGGTGAATGCCGGCATTATTCGCAAGGACCTCGCTCGCCTGGCCGAATCACGCGCGGCGCTGCGGCAGGCAACGGCGGAACAACTGCTGGAAATCTGCCGGCGCGCCGGCGAGGAATTCCTCCACGGCACCCTGCCGCTGGGCGACCGTGGAGACACGCAATCTCCCGAGCAGTTTGTGGAGACGCTCTCGGCCACCAGCGGGCTCCCTTGGCGGCTGGTCCGCCGCAACATGGACCGGATACACCAGGCGCTGGTCAATATGCGCGCCATTCTCGGCGGCCTGACCCGCGGCCTGGACTTGGCCTTTCTCGAGGGCAAGCCGGTGGCCGCGGGAGGCAGTGTTTGCAGCTTTTACCCGGCCGCGCCGGCGCTCGGCCTGGTGATGCCCAGCAATTCGCCGGCGGTCAACTCCCTCTGGCTGCCCGCCATCCCCCTGAAAATCCCGGTCATCCTCAAACCGGGACGCGAAGAGCCGTGGACGCCGTGGCGGCTGATTCAAGCCTTCCTTGCCGCCGGCTGCCCGCCGGAAGCGTTCGGCTTTTATCCCACCGACCATGAAGGCGCGGGCGAAATCCTCCGGCTCTGCGGGCGCGCGCTGGTGTTTGGCGACCGCCAGACCACCGAGGCCCACGCCAACAATCCCGCCATCCAGGCGCATGGGCCGGGACACAGCAAAATCCTTCTCGGCGAAGACCAGGCGGCGCGCTGGCCGGAATTTCTGGACTTGATGGCGGCCAGCATCAGCGAGAACGGCGGGCGCAGTTGCATCAACGCCTCCGCAGTGGTGACCCCTGCCCACGCCGCGGAAATCGCCGAGGCGCTGGCCCAAAAACTCGGCTCCCTGGCCCCGCTGCCGGCGGCGGATGAAGGAGCGGCCTTGTCCGCGTTTGCGAATCCGAAAATGGCGGAAGCCATTGACGCCGCCATCGAAAGCGGCCTGCAAACGCCCGGCGCTATCGAAGTCACCGTGCACCACCGCCAAGGGCCCCGCCTGGTTCGTTTTGAGGGCGCAACGTATCTCCGCCCCACCATCGTGCTTTGCGATTCCCTGGCGCACCCGCTGGCCAACCGGGAGTTCCTGTTCCCTTACGCCAGTGTGGTGCAAACGCCCCAGCGGGAGATGCTCCGCCAAATCGGTCCCTCCCTGGTGGTGACCGCCCTGACCAAAGACCCGGAATTCATCCGCGCTTTGACTGAGTGCCCGCTCATCGAGCGCCTCAATGTGGGCCCCATTCCCACGATCAAAATTTCCTGGGACCAGCCGCACGAGGGCAACCTTTTCGAGTTCCTTTATAAAAGACGGGCTTATGAGGAAAGGGCCTTTTGATGACCGCCGGGAAGGATGCCGCCCGCATCATTAAAGCCGCCTTCGCGCCCGGCGCCCGGCCCCGTTTGATTTTTGGCGCCGGCTGCGTCGCGCAAGCGGGCCGGCTGGCCGGCGAGCTGGGCGCGCGCCGGGTTTTGCTGGTCACCGACCCAGGGGTGGCGCGCGCGGGGCACGCCGCCCGCGTGGCGGCCCTTTTGGCGGCGCCAGGACGAACCCTCTCGATTTTTGACGGCGTGCGTGAGAATCCCACCACCAAAGACGTGGCGGCCTGCGTGGAGGCGGCCCGCGCTGGGGAAGCGGATTTGCTCGTCGGCCTGGGCGGCGGCAGCGCGCTCGATACCGCCAAAGGCTGCAATTTCCTTCTGACTAACGGCGGTCGCATGGCCGATTATTGGGGGGTGGGCAAAGCCACCCGGCCGATGCTGCCTTTCCTGGCCATCCCCACCACCGCCGGTACCGGCAGCGAATGCCAATCGGCGGCCCTCATTGCGGACGAGGTCACCCACCAGAAAATGGCCTGTTTGGACAAAAAAGCCACCGCCTTCGCCGCCCTGCTGGACCCCGAACTGACCTTTTCCCAACCGCCGCGCGTAACCGCCAGCACCGGTTTGGACGCCGTGGCCCACGCGGTGGAATCCGCCGTGACCCGCAAGCGAAATCCAGTTTCCGCAGCGTTTGCGCAAGAAGCGTTTCGCCTTTGCTTTGGCGCGTTTCCCCGGGTGTTGGCCCATCCCGGCGACCTGGCGGCGCGCGGCGACATGCTGCTCGGCGCGGCCTTGGCGGGCCTGGCCATCGAAAACAGCATGCTGGGGGCCGCCCACTCCGCCGCCAACCCGCTGACCGCCCATTTTCAAATCGCGCACGGCTTGGCCGTCGGCCTCATGCTGCCGCATGTCGTGCGTTTCAACCTGGCGCATGGGGAAGCGGAGCCGGCCTACCGTGACCTGGCGGCGGCCGCCGGTTTGGCGGCTTCGCAACTGCCGGAATGTTTAGCCGGTCTGCTGACGGCCGCCTCCCTGCCCTCCCGCCTGCGCGACTGGGGGGTCACTGAAGACTCCCTCCATCAATTGGCGTCCGAGGCCGCCACACAATGGACCGCCCAATTCAACCCGGCGCCGGTTGCCGCCGGCGACTTTCTCAGTCTTTACCGGCAGGCCTTCTGAGATAATGATTGCCGCCGCCCCGCCAATCGGATAATGAATGGCCGGTTTCCCCGCATCGTCTGAGGGGAAAGAAGAAAACGTCAAAGGGAACGGCAAATTTATGCGTAAAAAATTATTGGCGGTTCTGATGATGGCCGGGCTTTCTTGGTCCGCGGCTGCTCAAGGCAAAAAAGTGCTGGTGGTGACCACCACCACCGGTTTCCGGCACAGCTCGATTCCGACCGCGGAAAAAGTGCTGGGCCAGCTCGCCAAACAAAGCGGCGCCTTTACGGTGGACTATGTCAGCCAGCCGCCCAACGAGCCCAAGCGCCCGCAAAAGCCCAAGGACGGCGCCGATGCCGCCGCCCAGGAAAAATTCAAGGCGGAGGAGGCCCAATACAACGCGGCCCGCAAGGCCTGGGGCGAGGAGATGAAAAAAGTGCTGACCAAGCTCAGCCCGCAATCGCTCAAGCAATACGACGGCGTGATCTTCGCCAACACCACCGGCGATCTGCCCCTGCCCGATCCGCAGGGCTTCCTTGATTGGATCAAGGAAGGCCACGGCTTCGTTGGCATGCACAGCGCCAGCGACACCTTCCACGGCTTCCGCCCCTATATCGAGATGCTCGGCGGCGAATTTCAAAGCCACGGCGCCCAGGTCTCGGTGGACGCCGACAACGAGGACCAGCAATGCGCGGCCTGCCGGCACCTGGGCGGCAAGTGGACAGTTTATGATGAAATTTACATCATCAAGAGCTTTGACCGCACCAAGGTCCACAGCCTGTTGTCGCTCGACGCCGAGCCGAACAAGAAGACCCCCGGCTACTATCCCATCTCCTGGATCAAGGAATACGGCAAGGGCCGTGTCTTCTACACCTCGCTGGGGCATCGGGAGGATGTCTGGGACAAGGAATTCCCCAATCGCAAAAACGATCCCAAAGTGGCGGAAGACTACCAAAAGCACATCCTGGGCGGCATCAAGTGGGTGCTCGGCCTGGAAACGTGCAATCCGAAACCGCAGGCCAAGTGACGCCTGGCCCGTATAACCAAAAGCTATCCCCCCGCATGAAAAAGCTGCTTGCCTGCCTGACCATCGCCAGCCTGTTGTCCTTGGCCGCCCGCGCGGCGGATGAGGAGGGCTTTGTGCCGCTCTTTAACGGCAAAGACCTGACGGGTTGGAAACTCCGCAAACCCAACGCCCAAAGCTACTGGACCGTTGAGGACGGCGTCCTCAAAAACACCATCAAAAAGGGCGAGCATGGCGTGGACCTGCTGACGGAAAAGAAATTCCGCAACTTCACGGTTCGCTTTGAATACCTGGTGCCGGACGGATCGAACAGCGGCTTCTACCTACGGGGGCGGCATGAAATCCAAATCCTTGGCGATTACAAGAGCGGCAAGCCGTCCGCGGGCGGCAACGGCGGACTTTACGCCTTCAAGGCGCCGGACGTGTTCGCCTCCCTGCCCGGCGACCAATGGCAAACCTGCGAGGCGACCATCATCGGCAACAAAATCACCGTCGTCCTGAACGGCAAAAAAATTCACGATAACGTCGTCTGCGACAAGCCCACCGGCGGCGAGGTGGACAACAAGGTTAATGAGCCGGGTCCCATCCTGCTGCAAGGCGATCATGGCACGGTAAGCTTTCGCCACCTTCGCATTAAAGAGCTGCCGCCCGAATAGGACCTTTGACGCCGCCGCCCCGCGGCGACGTCAATCCATTTCATCCACGGCCATGCAATTTCACGATGAGACCGGCGCCCGGGGGCGCCAAGGAGCTATTGCAGGGCTGGTTGTCGGTTTGGTCCTGGGCGGAGGCGCGGCCGTCTTGTCAGCCGGGGATTGGCCGCAGTGGGGCGGTCGCGATCCTGGCCGCAATATGGTTTCGCCGGAAACCAATTTGCCTGCTTATTTTCAGCCCGGCCAAAAGTCACCCCAGGGAGGCGGCATGATCCCCGGCAGCACGGAGAATGTGCGATGGGCGGTCCGCCTGGGCGCTTATATTTATGGCAACCCCACCGTCGCCAACGGACGGGTGTTTGTGGGGTCTGATGACTCGATCCTGCGGAATGACCCCCGGCTTCAACCGACCAAAGGGGGACTGGTTCAGTGCCTGGACGAGGCGACCGGCCGGGTGCTGTGGCGGTTGAGGACCCCGAACCGCGGCAAAGACCGCCTGCCTCCCAATGCGCACTATGGCCAGCAACACTGCGGAACCTGTTCCTCGCCGGCAGTCGTCGGCAAGCGCGTTTATGTCCTGTCGAGCGCCTGCGAAATTCTCTGCCTGGATGTCAACGGTCAGGCCGACGGAAACGATGGCCCGTTTCAGGACGAGGCCCGCTACATGGCCGGCCCCGGCAAGTCGCCAGCGCCATTGGAACCCGGCGATGCGGACATTGTTTGGATCTGCGATTTGGTGGATCAATTGGGAGTTTGCCCGCATGACGTGGCGAGCTGTTCGGTGCTCGTGGATGGGCGGTTCGTCTATAGCGTGACCTCCAACGGCGTGGACGGGCCGCACGCCAAATGCCTCAGGCCGGAGGCGCCAAGCTTTATCGCGCTCGATGCCGAGACCGGCCGGGTGCTGGCCGCGGACGATGAAAAAATGGGGCGCCGCCTGTGGCATTGCCTCTGGTCGCCACCCTCTATGGGCGTCGTCAATGGCCGCAAGCTGGTCTTTTTCGGGGGCGGGGATGGCGTGTGCTATGCCTTCGAGGCGCTAAAGGAGGTTCCTGAACAAACGGCGGTTTTGCGAAAGGTTTGGCAATACGACTGCAATCCGCCGAATTACCGTCTGCGGGATGGGCAACCCATTCCTTACTATGAAGGCGACAAGCGGAAGAAGAACTCGCCGAACAAGAACGATGGCACCTACCTGGGTCCCAGCCAGATCATTGCCACCCCGGTTTTTCATGAAGGCCGCCTCTACGTGGCAATCGGCCAGGATCCCATGCACGGACGGGGCCGGGGATTGCTGCATTGCATTGACCCATCGAAAACGGGCGACATCACCCAGACCGGCCGGGTCTGGACCTACGAGGGCATTGAGCGGACCCTGGCCAGCGTGGCCATTGTCGGCGATTTGCTTTACGCGGTGGATTTGCCGGGGCGGGTGCATTGCCTGGATTTGGCCACGGGACGGCCCCATTGGGTTTACGAAATGAAGGCGGAAACCTGGGCGACTCCGCTGGTTGCCGACGGGAAAATTTACCTGGGCACCGGCAAGGGCCTGGTGATCCTGGCGGCCGGCCGGGAACCGCGCAAGCTGGCCCAGATCAGCCTGGGCTCGCCCGCCTACGGCACACCGGTGGCTGCCAACGGGACGCTGTTCGTCGCATCCCAGCAATATTTCTGGGCGGTCCAGCAGGGCGCCCGATGGGTCACCGCATCGGAAGCGCCTCTGAGCCAATGAAGGGAGCGCTCAGGGCTTGGGCGTCAGTTCCCAGGCCCAGACCGAGCGGGGTGGAAATGAAACGGGTTCATTGATAAGGGAGCTGGTTTCGTCCACGGCTCCCTTGCCTTCAGCGGTCCAACTGAGGCGGGTGAATTTTGTTCCGGGCATTCCGGCTTCGGCGAGATCATAATGGATTTGGGCAGTGATGTTGGAGTCGGCCACGTTGGCAAAAAGCAAGACCAACCGCTTTTCCGCCGGTATTTGCCACGCGCCGCCCATCAGGGCGGAGGTGGTCACCGGCCACACGCCGTGCCATTGCCAGTCGGCGGTGACCTTGGGGATGTCGCCGATGAGCTGCGGCGGCCGGGCCATTTCACCCACGTCAAAGTAGCGGCGAAAATTCCAGCGAAGCCGCACGGCTTCGCGGAAGAAGGGGAAATTGTTGGTCTCGCGGACCACGCCGGGATGAATCCAGCCTAACTGCTCGCCATAGACGAGTTGTTGGGCGGCTTTCATGCGTAGCGCGAGGTCCTTGGTCGGACCGGCGCGATACGCGCGGCCGAACATTTGGATGGCCCCGCCATAGACCGCCGGGAAGAGCGGCACCTGGCCGTCGTATTGCCAATGCCAGGTAAGGTAGCCGTCGAACCAGCGCAGGAACGGTTCGGCGTTGCATTCGGTGGTCAGCATCCGGTCAGCGGGTTTGGCCTTGCGGATGGCCTCCAGCATCGGCCAATAGCCTTGCTCGTTCCACCAGGCACCCCCGCCCAAGGGGTGTCCGTGCGCGGTGTCAAAACAAAGCACCGGCTTGGCGGCGGCGATTTGATCCATATAAACGCCCTTGACGCCGCCTTCGCCAAAGAGCCGAAGCACGATGTCACGTTGACGGTTTTGCCAGAGGGGTGTCACGGGACACATCACCGCCAAAGTTACCTTGTCGCCGTTGGACTCTTTGCTGCCGTAGGTTTCCGTATAAGGCTCGCCTTGGTGATCTTTGGCCGCGGCCGGACGGGCGACGCGGGTGAACTCGAAATCGTTGGTGCCGCGGTCGTGCGTGTCCCACAGCCGCCCGTTGATGTAGGGCATCACGAACACTCCGCCTTGCTGCAACTGCTGCACGCCCTCCGAAAAGCCGGGCTTGGCGGGGAAGTAATGAGGGTAATCGTTGTCGAAGGGAATCTGGTGCCAGTTATACCAGTGAAAACCGGTTGGCACGCCCAAGGCGCGGGCGAATTCCAACACCTGCGGCACACATTCGTTGGTGGCGCCGCCGCTCAGCGCCCACACGCTCAGTTCGCGCATCCAGACGGGCGAATCCGGCCGGCCTTTGGGCGTCAGCGCCGGATACCACTTGGCCTCCTTGCGTGCCCAGTCGCGGTAAATGACGGCGGCGTCGAACCAATCGCCGCGCAGCAGTTGCCAAACCGCCATACCCGGAGAAGTGAAGCGGTTGCCCTGCACGCCCATGTTGGCCACCGGGATTTCCCAGATCAATTTGACGTTCCGCCGGCCGGGCTCCTGCTCGGCGAGGAATTGCTTGGTGGAACCGTCGGGGTCATGCCACGACTGGTAAAGGCCGGCGCCGGCGGACGGATCGTAAATGGCCGCCATTTGGATGCTCATCCAGCCGCTGGGATAATCGCCGTGAAATCGCGCCAGCGGTTCACGGCCCACCGGCTTTAGAACGCCCGCCGCCTGGGGCAGGAGCAACTGCGATTCCGCGCCCAAGATGGCCGGGGCTACCTGAGGAAACTTGATTTTCCAGAGTGCCCACGGCGCCGCCTGGCCGCCAGCGGAAATACTCCAGGACAGCCGGTGTTGATCGGCATTCAGGCCGAGGGTGGCGGTGATGACCAGGTTGCCGAGCGCGCGGTTCAGCGGCCTGCGCCAATGCAGGAGCGCCGAGGGAGAGCCGGCCTGATAATTCAGTCGCGCTTCCTCCCAGCCGGCATCGGCGGTCAGGCGAATCTCCTCCCCGGTGCCGGCATGGCGCAGCGTCAGCTCGAACAAGGGGAGATTGGCGTGGTCGAGCAACAGGGCGCCGGTGCTGGCATCCGCCAGGTTGATGACCTTCCAGCCGTTGTCTGGCAGCAAGACCAGGCGCAAGTCGCCCGCGGGCAAAACGGTGAAGCCCTCGAGCGGTTCGCCGGCTTTCCAATTCATGGCCTCCGCGATGCGCCCCTGCTGCCGCAGCAACCGGCGGGCGGCCAATTCCCAGCCGATCCGGCTGCGCTCCGCTCCTTTGGCCTTGGCCAGTTGAACGGCCAGAGTTTCGAAGCGCTGCTCCAGGCGATCCACGCCGACCTCGGCGCGAACTGCCGCCGGACTTGCGGCCGCCAGTCGGGCAATGGTCTCGGCCGGTTGATCGTCCGCGCCCAGCCACAGCCAGGCGCTGCGGGTGAATTCCGTGGTTGACCAGCCGCGCCAAGCCGCGTCGCCGTCGGCGTGCAGGTAGCGGCCGTAGCCTTTGCCGTCATAGACCAGCACCGCGCCGCAATGCAGCATGCCGATGGCATTGCGGCCGTCCACCAGCGCACCCCAGGACGCCAAGCGATAAGACTTATCCTGGCCGGCGAACATCCCCTCCTGGCGCGGCTCGCCGCCAACCCACTGCGGAAAGGCGTTGTCGGCAAAACCCAGCTCCAGGAAATGCGCCTCGTGCCACTCCAACGCTTCCGCCTGGCGGGCCTGCGCGCGGACCAGTACCAGCGGCTGGTCGTGAAAGTAAAACCAATCGTAAGTGGCCGAAGGCCGCGAGGTGATTGGTTTTCCGTCCGCCGGGCCATAATTGGCCGCCACCCGAACCACCGTGCAAAGCGGCCCCGGGGAAACCGTTTCCACCCAGGCTTTCCGATCCTGGCGCAGCCAGAATTGCCCTCGCTCCTTGTGGTATAACCGATCATTCCAGCGCAGGCTCGAGAATTTTTTGCCGGTGCCGGCAAACTCGATCAGCGACGGCAGACCGCCTTGCTGCCGGGCATCGTGGGTCACGGAATACCAGCGGGTGCGGACCAGGATATTGGTGGCGCGTTCGGCGTAGGGACCCGAAGGGCCGGCGAAATCCAAGCGCACTTGCAGCGGCGCATTGGTGGAAGGGGCTTGGAGTAGCAGAAGTCCGGAGCTCAGGGAGCCCGGGTCCGGCATGAACTGGGCCGGCAGCAGTTTGCCGTCGGGAACCGAGAAGACGCGCAACTTTTCTGGAACCACGTCTGCCTTGCACCATTGCGCCACCCACCCGAGTTCCACCGGGACGGCCACCAGGCCATGCGCCGGGACCTGGTTCACCGTGACTTGGATTTGATCGGCGGCGAAAGCCGCTCCGGAAGCGGACAGCAATCCGCACACCAGCAGCCGCCGCCAGCCCATCCCCAAAATCGTCCTCATGCCCTCAACCTATCCAAAAGCTATCCGCTTAACAATCACCGCCTGGCTTATCGGATTTGGGGTTATCGCGAGACGGTCAAAAAGTCGGTTCTTCGATGTTTTCGGTGGAATTGCCGGAAACGAATTACGGTGTATAACGTCAGGCCTGGGGTTTTCGATGGCGCGGTTTCCCCTCACCCCGTCCCTCTCCCTAGGGGAGAGGGAGACCCGTTCGCCAGTGCTCGAAGTTGTCAAGAGCTGCGGTTTCACCATGCGCCGCCAGCGATGTTTCCCTCTCCCTGGGGGAGAGGGAACAAGGGTGAGGGGAAAAGGCGCCAACGAATACGAAGGGCTTCCGTTGTCAAACAGCAGCTGACCGATGCTCCTTGCCCCGCCTTTACCCACTGGAAACGTCGAGGAACCAAAAAGTCCCTCTCCCGGTTAATTCCTCTGTCCCCATTCCTCTGCGTTCCGTTTTTCTTCGACGCGGTAAGGGAGTCAAATCCCCGGTCCAGACCGCGTGAGTGGGGAAGATGGCGGCTTATGGCCCCGGCAAATTCTTCGTCTGCGGCTGGATGAAGTCGGCAAATCACAAGCCGGCGAGCCGACGAGCGCGGGCGAGCGATTCTTCGAGAGGAATGCCCTCGACTTTTCCGCTTTCAATTTCGGCAATCCGGCGGTCGGTTTCGTTTTTCCAATCGGCGGCCACCGATGGCTCGATGCCGCCATGACGTGCCAACAGGATGCGATCAATCAATTCCGCCACCGTTTCAGCGGGCAGTTCGCGCGTTTCCTCGACAATCTGGTCAAGCGTTATCGGCATGGTTGGAGTTTAACTTGATCCAAGCGGATTTCAACCCGGAATAATTTCCCGCTTTCGCATCAGGCGGGGAATATGCAAGGAGTTTTGCCGCGGAGTTCCAGTTGCCGTCGGCGACGAGTTTCCTGGAGGGCATCTTACCGGAGCGAACCGGAGAGCAGCCCTGCCCGGGCGACTTGGAAGCCATTGATCACAGCCACGCCCTTCGAGGGTTTCCCGTTCGTCCCTCCCGCCACGGTGATCACCACTTCCGCGCCTTCGGCCACCCGGACGCCGCGAAACCGCACGTATTGTTTGCCTTCTTCCCAGGGCTGTGTGGCCTTCCAGCCGTTGGAAGTCAGGGTGCCCGCCGGGCCGAATTCCCGCGCGCCGGATTTCAGGCTGAAGGTGCTGTTGGACTCCGGACGCCCGCCCGCGTCCGCGTGGCCATACAAAAAGAAATCATACTCGCCCGCGGGCAAGTTGGTCAGCGTCACCGTCACCTGGCCCACGCCGTCGCCCTGGCCGTTGTTGGGATAGATGTAAGTGTCATACATTGGGTCTCCCGACTTATTGCCCCAGGCCCCGCCGGCATTGTCCACCGTAAACCCGATGGTCGTGGCCTCGCCATTGGCATATTTCAGGCGGGCGGCGCCGCTCAGCGCTTTCCAAGGAAGCGGCGCATGGTTGTTCCAATAATCCTGTGCGCTCAACCCCACCGCCGCCTTGCCCGTTTTCGGGGCGCCGCCGAAATTGACGTTTAGCAGCAGCGCCGGGCTCTTCGTTTTTTTCCCGTCGCACCCGGTTCCCGTAAGAAAAACGGGCGCGCCCAAACCCAAGCCCGCGAGGATAATGATGGCAGAAATCGGCTTTTGGGCGGCGCTTCCGTTAAGCAAGCGCCGCAAACTTCGTTTGCCTGGGCCGGCGGTTTTGGTCCATGAGCGCATTTTTGGTTCGAGGTCCCAGCCCGCCGCCTTTATAGTGGTTTCAGCGGGATAGTCCCCTTGGCTTGGAGTTTCGCCAGCAAATCAGCCCGCTGCCCATTCTCCGCGCCGCAGCCATTGCCGTTCCCTCCTTGGGAACCGCCGTGATGCTGAAATACCGACTTGCTCTCCGGCTTGGGGACATTCGGTCCCTTGGCCAGGTGGCCCTGGCCAATCGAGCATCCATTGAAGGCCCGCACCCGCGCGCCTTCGGGGTCCGGCCGGGGCCGTGCGCCAAAGTTGTATTTGATATTCTTCCAAGTGTCGCCGGAACGGTAGTCCACCCCCAGCGCTCCGCTGGGATCGTAACCGCAATGGACCATGCAGTTCTCGCAGCGCGGATCGCGGGCCTGGCCGTCCACCACGCCGTATTTGTTCCAATCCACCTTTTCCAGCATTTCCCGGTAGGTCGGGTAATGGCCGTCGGTCATCAGGTAGCAGGGGGCTTTCCACCCGGCGATGTTGCGCGTGGGGATCGCCCACGCGGTGCAGGTCAGCTCCCGCTGGCCGGCCAGGAATTCCTGATAGACGCGCGTGCCTAAAATCGTGAACCGGTCGCCCCATTCCAGGATGTTGGCGAATTTCTTCTTGGTCATCTCGCGGGTGAGAAAAAACTCGCCGGGGTCTTTGCCGAGCCGCGCCACCATGTCGCGCTTGGCGGCGTCGTAATCATAACCGGGGGAAATGGTGTGGCCATCCACGCCGAGCCAGGAGAAGAAGGCGAACATCTCCTCAATCTCGCGCACTTCGGTTTCCCGATAGACGGTGGTGTTGGTGGCGACCTGGAAGCCGAGCCGCTTGGCCATTTTTACGGCCTCGACGCATTCCTTGAAAACTCCCTCGCGCTCCACGATCAGGTCGTGGGTGTATTCAAGCCCGTCCACATGGACATTCCAATAAAGCCACTGGCTGGGGCGAATGACCGGGCGCTGGTCTTTGCGGCCTTGGCGGATGGTTTCCACCTCCTTGGCGGTCACCAGGTTTTCCGCCCGCAGTTCCTCGAGTTTGGACTCGAGGGCCGGAGAGTAAATGGCCGCCAGGTAATCGCGCAGTTTGCGACGCATGAAAATGCCGTTGGTGCAAATATAAACGATGCGTCCCTGCTTCAGGAGGCCGTCCACCAGCTCCTCGATCTTGGGATAGATCAACGGTTCGCCGCCGCACACGGAAACCATCGGCGCGTCGCATTCGGCGGCGGAAGCCAGGCAGTCCTCCAGCGACATCATGTCCTTGAGGCTGGTGGAATACTCGCGGATGCGCCCGCAACCGGTGCAGGTGAGATTGCAAGTGTGCAGCGGTTCGAGTTGCAGCACCAAAGCAAACTTGGGCGTCCGCCGCAGTTTGTGCTTGATGATGTGAGCGGCGATTTTCGCCGTTAAAGCCAAGGGAAAACGCATGATGTGCCTTACCGGATTTGAGCCACGGTGTTCGCTGGCTCAACCTGGGGCGCGGGAACGTCTTCGGCGGGGGCCGGATTGGCCTTAATAATGCCGGGCAGGAAAAATGACGCTGGCGACACGCTATGCGAGCCGTTAAAGCCGCCGCAACCAGCGCAGCCTAAGGCGCACACTGCCATCCAGAACAGCCGCGTCAATTTTCCGCAGAACTTCATTGCCAACCCAATAGTAATGCGGAGCACAACCTTTTGGCAACCCCGAATTGCAAAAAAAAGGGCAGCCTTGGGCTGCCCTGTTGGTCAATCTAAATAGAAAATGTCGCTATTCGACAGTTACCGTTACACTTGGTTTGACATCCGACTTGTCCGGCACCGGCTGGGTGTCCGGATTCGAAGGAGCGGTAATGGTAACCGAAACGCCACCCTCCTGGGGTTGGGGGATTTTAATCTCAATCCACGTCGGGTCTGACGGTGGGATATTGACGACTTGGTGGGGTTGGCCAGCTTGCGGCGGAATGAAAACTTCCCCCGCTTTAACATCCACCACAATCTGCGGCTGACCAGGGGCTTGATACGTCACTTTCACCACGCCTGTCACCACCCACACTTTGCCGTCGGCGCTGACCTTGAATTCGGTGCCGCGAATGCCGCACACGCCGTTGGGAATTTTCACGTCATAGCGGGAGGCGGCCGCCAGTTTTTTCACGTTGCCCAAAATGGTGCCGGACTTGAGGTTCAACTCGGCTTCCACCACGGTCTCCTCGTCGGTTTGGGCGTAATTAAGTTTGTCCAAGCCGATTTCGGTCGCGGCGGTAACGCGCACCACGGATTGAATGCGGTCCAGGAACAGGTCAGTAGAGGAATCAGCGCCGGTTTGAATGATGGCGCCCGGGTTCAGGACGGCGCCAACTTTGAGGGGCGCCCATTCCGCCGCCGCCGTGGCTTTGTATTGGACCTGGCCGCGCACGGCGCGCACCTTGGCTTTGCTTTGCTTCATGGCTTGCGCCTGCAGGTCGGAAACGAGCGCCCCAACCAGCAAAGCGACCGCGCAAACCGCCAATTTCTTGAAAGAGGATGCGATCAATTTCATAAATCTGCTCCTGAGTTATGTGCCATTTAATTGTTAGTACCGAGGCCAATCTAAGCATTGGCCAAAACTTGTCAATCACTTTTTCATGAATTTTTTCGGATCGCCCCCCCCGCTAACGGGGTTCGGCCAGCCTTTGGGCGCAGGCGCTTAAATAAGAATAACTGGTTTGGTTGTTCCACCAATTCAAGCGGAGTGATTTTTCAAACCAGGATTTCGCTTCAGCATAGCGTCGCAGTTGAAACTTGTGCCAGCCCATTTGGGCCTGGACGTAGTAAAGGTTGGGGTCCAATTCCAAGGCGCGCTGGTAATAAGGCGCCGCCTCCTCGTGACGTCCCAACCAATGCAGGCACATCCCGTAGTGGGTCAGGGCAAACACATCGTAGGGATTCAGGTCCATGGCTTTCTGAAACCAACCCAAGGCTTTTTCCGCCTTCACGCGATAATCCTTGTCTCCTTGCCAGCTCCAACGGCGGTAGAATTCGCCCAATTGGTAGGCCACTTGGTAATTGTGGGGATCAATGGCGGCGGCCTTCTCCATTTCCGCCACCACTCTGGCCGGATCGCCAGCCGCAGTGGCCCGCTGATAGATCAGCGCCTGGCTGGTTTGCCGCCACCCCAAATGCCCCAAATATCCGCCAACCAGCAGGATGCACAAGGTCGCGAGGGTTTTTGTCCAAACACCCATCGAAACCCAATAGCGGTCTGTGGAAAATCTTAAGTAGCTGGTAGTCAAAGCCATAAGAACAACCAGCAAAATAGCGTTTGCCGGTATGTGGAAATGGAAATCCGTCAGCGCATGGAGCAAAATGCCCAGCAGACCGGCGGTGGTTCCCAGCAGAAAAGCGCGCCGGCTGCCGCGGCGTTCCTCCAAGGGACTGTTGACGCGAACCAATGCCTGCCAAGTGCGCCAAGCGCCACCTAGCGTGAGGGCCAGCCCAACGGCCAGGATCAGGCAGCCGACGACACCATAGTCGGCGAGCGTATTAAGATATTCGTTATGGACATAGCGGGGGCGGTCCTGTGACAAATTGTCCGCCAAACGATAAGTTCTGTAATGATGATCATAGTGGGCTGGGCCGACGCCCCACCAAGGGTTTTCCTGCCACACCTGAACGGCGGAAGGCCAGAGACGCCATCGCGGGTCGCGATTGTGGCCGAGGTTCATGGCTAAATTGACCCTTTCCACTATTTTCTTCTCAGCTTTAACGTAAAAGGCGAGACCAATTCCCAATACCATCACCAACAACACCACGGCTGGCCAGCGATATGACTTTTTCGTCAGTAGCAAGGCCGTTAATAGTATCAAGACTGCGGTGGCCGCGATCCAACCTCCGCGCGACAGCGAAACTACAACCCCGGCGAGCATCGCCAAAGCTGAGTATCCGGTGAAGACGCGGACGGCGTGATTCAGCCGGCTGGCAACCGTCAGGGAAATGGCCAAGGGCAAAATCATGATCAGGTAGCCCGCCAGATGATTGGGATTAACAAAAGTGCCCGAGGCCCGTCCGGCGTAGCCGCCGGGCCGGAATTTGTGCAACACCATATTGTCGCCCGTGAGGAACTGGGAGACACCGTAGATTGAAAGTCCCAATCCCATGACAATCAACGTGATCGCGATGACTTTTCCCGGAAATTTTCGGTATAAATGGTTCAGAATGACAAAGAAAAGGACGGCATAGACCAGCACTTGGAGAAATTCCCGGCGGGCATCAAACTGCACTACCGCAAAGTGGGTGCGCACGGCAGCATAAACCACGAAAGCAAACACCGCCCAACAGACCGGCGGCCACAGAAGCTGGGGGGTCGGCGTGACCCAGAGACGGATCACCCAGATAATGAGCACCGCCAGGATGAGGCCAATTACCACCCCAAATTCGGTATCCCGCACCGCGCCGAAGGCGAGCGGGGAAAAAACTAAAATCCCCAAAACCAACACCAAAATGGAGCGTTCCAGAATTTGATCCAATTGTTCCCTATCCATTAACGTCGAGCGACTTTAATCGGGGAGGCTCGCCGCGTCACGCAATTTGTCAGTCGGCAAAATCTGACAAGCGGCGAACCGCCGGAAACTGAAGGCCACCGCCACCGTTGACACCTCGCGCCCGCAGTGGCAGGGGTGGGTCAACGGCTTGGTGTCTCCGGGCCGGCGCGCCACTCGCTCCAGTCGGCGCCGACGCGCTCGCGAATCAGCCACTGAGGCTCCGCCAAATCCCGTGCGGCGCGCCGCGCCAAAATGCCCGCTTCCAAAGAAGGCGAACGCGCCAGGAACCCTTCCGGGGCGATCACAGTGGCTTCGTCCACTTTCCAAGGCGAGCCATTCAGATTAGCGATGATTTCCAAATCTCCCCAGCGGCTGCGAATGACTTGCGGCGCCAGGTAGGAGAAATCATTCAAGGCCCGACCAGCGCAACGGGGGCCAATGGCGGCCTGCAGACGGCAAAGGCGTTCCAGCCAGTCCAATTCTCCGGCGGGCGGCGTGGCCGAGCGGGTCCACCAACTCAAGCCGTAACCCATCACCAGTGAAATGGAGAGGTCCAGCCGATTGCGAATGAAACCACCCAGATCATGGTGATAGAACAGCACTTTATCATGGGCGAGGAACAACGCCAGCGGCTCATGCCGCCAGGCGTCCGCCGGCCAGAGGTCTTCATAAAGAACATGCGGATTGCCGGGGCGATTGGGCAGCCACGGCCAACTGAGCCCGGCAAAAATGACCTCGTAATTGATTAGCCGGTCATGGCCATCCTCAGTGCCCAGCGGCACATACGCCGAGTCCACCCGGGCGATGCGGTGGATTCCCTCCAGATAAGCGCCCGCATGAGGCGCGGCCGGATTGGCGTCGAATTTGTGACCGCGCGCGCCCACCTGGTCCTGGAACAGCACCGCGACGGGATATTGCCGGGTGAATTGGTCGCGGGTGACATCGTTGGCCCGGCGAACAGCGGGATGCCAGGCGCAAATGGAGTAGCCCTGCGTGTAATTGGCGCCGTAGCGCTCCGGATAGAGCCCGCCCTCGAGGGTGCGCGACAGCGGCGCTTCGCCTTCGCGCTCGAAAGTGGGGCCTTTGGGATTGACGCACCACCAGGTCGGATTGGTGTAGGGCATGAACAGATGCCCCTTTTGCCGGCAGACCTTGACCAGGCGGTCAAGGTCTTCCGGCGTGCCCATCTCCGGGTTGGGAGGCAGGTGGTCCGGGTATTGTTTGTCGAAACCGCCGCGCAGGTATTCCGCGATATGAAACAGCACGGGGAATTTAAGCTCTTCGGCGATGCGGATGGTTTCCGTCAGTTGGCGCGTCGCGACTTTGAGCAGGATGGCGCGTTTGAGCTTATCAACCGTCTCGGGCTTGGCTTTGTCGGTCAAACCGCGGATTAATTCGTTGCGCTGTCCATATTCAGCCAGCGCCTCGCGCGAGGCGCGGCCCAAAATCATCTGCTGGGGCGGCAGCGGCAAGCTCAGATCGGGCCGGCCGTAGGCGTGAAATTTGTGCGTGTAACCGCCCCTGCGCTTGTCAGCCGGCCCGCGCGCGGAAATTTCGGCCTCCGCCGGGACATAAATATCCGCCGGCTTTTGGATGCCAAACAGCGCCCATTGCCCGGCGCGGGAACGCAACGCGGCGAAGTCGCAGAAATCGCGGTTGGCGGTCCGGAAGACCGCGTCCTGGCGCGGCGCCAGCGCGCTGTAAAACGGGTAGCCGCCGCCCGCCTCCCACCAGATGCCACCTTGGCGCACAAATTGCCGCACGTCCGCCAGCAGGGAGCGGGCTTGGTCCATTGTTTCGGCGGGAAAACTTTCGGCCAGGGTGTTGATGATGGCGAACCATTGGCGCGGTTCGGCCAGGGCCTGGCGCAACGCCGCCGGCTCGCGCAATACCACAATTTCCAGGCCGGCCTCCTTGATCCATTTGAGCCGCTGCAATTCCGCCAGCCAGACGCCGGGCCCGGTGTTTTGCTTCGTCCCCGGACGCCCGGCGGGGCGGGACACCACCAGGCCGATGCGCTTGGGAGGGATAGCCCAGCGCGCCGGTGGCTGCCCGGCAAAGCCGGTCGGCGGATTCACTTCCTGGCCGGCGACCGTCGGAGCGAGGTAAAGGCGGGTAAGCGTCGCGCTGACACTGGCCAGTTGGGGGCGTGTGTCGGATTCCCGCAACATGCCGCCGAAGCGGAACAGCCAGCCCCAGCCACCGAGCCGGTAGGCGGAAAGCCAAGCCCCATGCTCGGTTTCCACCAGCGAGAGATCGTGCGCTGTCCCTGCGGGGCAACGGTTGGCCACCACTTTCCAGCGGCTCATTTCCTGAAGATACCACTGCGGCAGCCATTCAGCGGCGTCCTTCCCCGGTTTAAGGGCAACGCCCTCGTCGTCCACCGGCCGCATTTGACATCGGTCATTGGCGATCAGCCGCCAGCCGGCGGCGCCCAGGTTTTGCCGTTGCACCCCGCTGCCACCGGGCTCGAAAAACTTCCGGGTGAACGCCAGACCCAGGTTTTCCGGAAACACAAACTCTTCAAGGTCAGCCACTTCAAACTCCAGCGCGGCGGGAAATCGCCAGCCGGTCATGACGCCGTGTTTGAGTCGGACCTGCGGTTTCCAGAGCGGCCCCGCAGGCCCGGCGGCGCAAACGATGGCAACCGAAGCGTCCGGCCCGTCGAACTCCAGGGACAGTTCCTCACGGGCAGCGTCCCAAGAGTGCCGGAACGCTTGGGCGCTGGCGGCGATTTCCGCTTCCCGATGGCGCTCGATTATCCAGAGATTTGTGCTCCCGCGCAGCAAAACCCCGTCGGCGGCACGGTCCTGAATGGCGCGAATCGCGCCCTGCCGCGCGTCCAGCGTCATCGCCCAGCGTGGCGTTTCCAGCCGCAGATCCTCGCCGGCGGCGCGAAAGGAAGCCGCCGCGTTCGTACCGGCCGGAGAAAGAAAAAACCAGCCGATGACCACAACCCAGCCCGCCAAGCCGCCGCTCCAGCCGGAGGCCGAAAAAAAGCGGCTTTTCATGCGCGTATAACGAGTTCCGCAAATGGTTCTTCGTTCACGGATGCGAGCATCGCCGCTCGTGACCCGAGCGGCAAGGGCAAAAATGGCGGGCCAACAACGCCCCGGCATTGGCGGTTTTCCGCATCGGGCTTCGGGCTGGCGGCGTCGCTCGATCGCAAACAGGTCTGTCTGTCCACTTGGCGGTCACATGTCCGACGCTGATTTAGAAACTCGCATATAATACATCACGCATAATAATAAGTTTGGCTTAAAATAAAAAGTTCTTGCATTGGTTAACCTATTTCATAATAAAGCGCGCGCACAGCCATTGGTGAGGAGCGTCCGGGCGGCGGAAGCCGGAGGGCGGGCGTGCTGTGGCGAAAAGTAAAAAACGGTGTGCTTATGAAGACTAAAAAATTGCGCGACTATCAAAAAACAGCCATCAGTTTGACCCTGTTGGCGCTGCCGCTGGCGCTGGGCGCCCAGGGCGCGCCCGCACCGTCCAAGCCATGGAGCTATTCCGCCAGCCTGACGCTGAGGGAGAGTTTTGACAGCAACGTCTATCTGCAAGACACCGCGCCGGCGCCCGCCAACGTGGCCGCCGCGCAGGCGGCGGGACTAAATCCCGTCCCGGCGCGCAAAGAATCATTGGTGACCACCATCATTCCCCGGGTGGACCTGAGCTACAAGCCGTGTGCCGCTTTCCGGGCGGCGGTTGGCTACGCCCCGGAAGTGACCTTTTACCATAGCGCGCATTCCGAAGACCATGTGGCCCATCGCGGCACGCTGAACCTGGGGGGAACGGTGGATAAAGCCAACTGGGATCTGTTAAACACCTTTGGCTACATTGACGGCAGCAAACTGGGGCCTGTTTTTGCGCGGCCAGGGGACGTGCCGGCCGTGGGAGGCATCCCCCTGCGCGACCGCCGGGAATCCTTTCTTTACCGCAGCGGCTTCAAACTGACCGTGACGGCAGATAAATTTTTCGTGCGCCCGGTGGCGTCGGTGTATCTCCACAATTTTCTAACCCGCCATATCGCCAATCCGACGCCGGCGGTTTATCAGTATGTGAACTCCATTGACCGCCGGGACATCAGCGGCGGGGTGGACTTGGGATACCAAGTGGCGGACAAAACCCATTTGGTGGCGGGTTATCGCTACGGCGCGCAGGAGCAGCGCCGGCTGCTGGGCGTGGACAGCCCTTATGACAGCGCTTATCACCGGCTGCTGGCCGGCGTCGAGGGCAGCCCGGCCAAATGGTTGAAACTAGCGGTGATGGGCGGACCGGAAATCCGCGATTTCGAGCGCGGCACCCCCGCTGGTTTTGACCGCGGGGAGACGATATATTACATGGACGCCAGCGTGACCCTGCTGCCGACCGCCAAGGACAGCATCACCCTGCTAAACCGCCGTTACGAGCAGCCGGCTTTCACCAGCACCAGCATGTATGAGGACATCACCTATGATATCGCCTGGAAACACAAGTTCAACGACGCCTGGGCCGCAGGGGCGGGCTTTCGGCTTTACATTGGCGACTGGCAGGCGCCGGTGAACCGGGAGGATTGGATTTACACCCCCAGCGCCTCGGTCACTTACACGCACAAAAAATTTAACGTCGAGGCGGCTTATTCCTATGACTGGGTGGACAGCCAACTGCCCAACACCGCCGGGCGGGAGTTCACCCGTCACATCGTCTCTTTGTCGGCTAAATACAACTTTTAGGGGCGACGTCGCGCCTAAACCATGACATCATAAACACCAACGGCAGCCCGCGCCGCCTCTTGGATGGATGATGGGCTGCGGCTAACCAAAGAAAACGGATTATGGCCGGACTTGATTTTAAGGCGCCCGTGCAGAAGGAGCAGGAAGACGCAGCGGTGGTCGCCCACAACTCGCGGATGGGGGTGCTGCTCTTCATTGTCTATGTGTTGTTTTACGGCGGCTTCATGGCCCTGAGCGCCTTTTGGCCGGAAGCGATGAGCAAACCATTTCTGATGGGCGCGAACCTGGCCATTGTCTATGGCTTCGCGCTGATCATCGTGGCGCTCGTCCTGGCGCTGATTTACATGAAAATTTGCCGCAAAGCCAAATAATCTCCTCACCGATCTCCTCCCATGATTCACGAAACCTCTTCGATGGCGATCCTGGTCTTCCTGGTTTTTGCCGGGGCCGTGCTGGGCATCAGTTTTTACCTGGGTTCCCGCGCCAAATCGGCCAGCGGCTATTTTGCCGCCGGCGGCGGCATCCATTGGGCCGTCAACGGCATCGCCTTCGCCGGCGATTATCTCTCGGCCGCCTCCTTCCTCGGCATCTGCGGCATGATTGCCTTTTTCGGCTACGATGGCTTCCTCTATTCCATCGGCTACTTGGCCGGCTGGATTGTCGCGCTCTTCATTGTGGCCGAGCCGATGAAGCGTCTTGGGCGCTTCACCTTTGCCGATGCCCTCGACAACAAGTTCAACTCCCGCGGCATCAAACTGGCGGCCGCCGTCAGCACGCTGGTGGTAAGTTGCTTTTACCTGATCCCCCAAATGGTGGGCGCCGGCGCCCTGGTGCAGCCGCTGCTGGGCCTGCCGCATTATGTCGGCGTCCTGATGGTGGGGACCGTGGTGACGTTGATCGTGATGACCGCCGGCATGGTCTCGACCACTTGGGTGCAGTTTATCAAAGGCACCATGCTGGTGCTGCTCTGCGCCTTCACCACCATCCTGATCCTGGGCCGCGGCCTGAACACGAATCCCCAGGAAAACAGCGCCAAAGCCGGGCGCGTGCTCAAGCGCGGCGTGCCCGCCGCCCAAATCACCGGCGCACCCGGCGCCACCGTGCTGCCCGAGGAAGCCGGCTGGCAGGGCAAACCTTATGTCCGCGTCAAAGACGCCAGTGGCGCCGTCACCGTCTGGCGCAAAACCGGCGATACCCTGGCCGAGGCCCAAACCCTGACCGTCACCAAGGACGGACGAAAATTGGCCAATGGCCGCCCGCAAGGCCGCAAAGCCGGGGAGGGCGACCTAATTCCTGTGGGCTACGTTTCCAAATTGCCGGAGGGCAAGGAAAAGACCGGGCCTCTCGGCCCCTTCGAATTCCTCCGCACCATGCAGGACAGCGAGGTGGTGCTCTGGAGTTCCGAAAAAATCGCCGAAGCGGACGGCGGCGCGACCACCGTTTATTATCAGCGGCCGACCACGGGCAAGGATTTCCTGACGCCCGGCTCCAGCCCGACCTTCAAAAAGGTGCGCAGCGAGAAGTTTTTTGACAAGCTGGACTTCCTTTCACTGATGCTGGCGCTTTTTTGCGGCACGGCGTCGCTGCCCCATATTTTGATCCGCTACTACACGGTCAAGGACCAGCTCAGCGCCCGCAAGAGCACGGTCGTCGGCATTGCGGCCATTGGCTGCTTTTATGTGCTGACGCTTTACCTGGGGTTGGGCGCGATGACCAGCGGCACCTTGGACGTGACCGACTCGAACATGTCCGCCCCGTTGCTGGCGCGCAGCTTTAACGAGCTGCTTTTCGCCGTGCTCTCGGCGGTCGCCTTCACCACCGTGCTGGGCACCGTCAGCGGCCTCATCATGGCGGCCAGCGGCGCGGTGGCCCACGACCTGATGACTAATTTTCTCAAGATCAAGATGGATGAGTTTCAAAAGGTGCGCGCCGCCAAGGCGGCCGCCTTGTGCGTCGGGTTGCTGGCCATTTGCCTGGGCATTCTCTTCTCGAAGATGAACGTCAACTTCCTGGTCGGCTGGGCCTTCAACATCGCCGCCTCCGCCAACCTGCCCGCCTTGGTAATGCTGCTGTTCTGGAAACGCACGACCAAGCAGGGCATCACCGCCGCCATCATCGTTGGCATGATTGCCTCCCTTGGCTGGATCCTGCTCAGCGCCCAGGCCTACAAGGACGTTTACGGCCTCGATCCGGCGCGGGCCATCGTGCCCTTCAGCCAGCCGGCCATTGTCTCCATCCCGCTCGGGTTCATCGTTCTGATCGTAGTATCGCTCTTGACCCGCCCTCCGGAAGACCAGTCAAAACCGGAACCGGTAACCGCCTAAAACGCGAGACGCCTTTTTGGCCGGCGAAGCGCTCGCGAACGCGTCATCCGTGGTCTAAAGACCTTCGACGTTGGAAATTGAGCCTTCGAGGTTGGCTATCGCCTAACGGGTATCACTGATATTGTATAGTTTCCGGGATGCAATACACAATTGGTCACCGTGGGCGACGTTCTCCCTCTCCCCCCTTGGGGGGGGGGAGGACAGGGTGAGGGGGCGTGTCGTTTATCCCGAGCACTCATCCGTAAGCGCGCGGCTTGAACGCCAACCGGCAATAATTATTGCGGCCTTTGCGGCTAATCGTGTGTTCCATCCTGCGGATTTGGCGATAACCGCTTCGCGTCAAGCGACGCGGGCAAGCGGCGCCCAAAAGCGATTTTCTATCAGCTACACCTTTGGCAACTGCCAAGGCTCGCGGCGCGGGCGGTCCATCATCGCGGTGGCGGCGGGATCGCCCACAAACTGCTCTTTGGCGGGGTCCCACTTCAGCTTGCGCCCGAGTTTGATGGCGATGTTGGCCAGGTGGCAGATCGTGGAGACGCGGTGGCCGATGTCCACCGGGAAATAGGGGTCCTGGCGGCTTTTGACGCAGCGCAGGAAGTCGTCGTGCTCGCCCTTGGGGTTGGTGTAGAGGTGGATTTCATTGGGGCCTATTTTCGATTCGAGGATGTCGGGTGAACTGGCCTGGAGCTTGGCGCGCCAACCGGTATTGCCCACCCAGCCGTCGGTGCCGATAAACTTGATGCTCGGATTGCCCGGTTTGCAGGTCATCACCACGCCGTTGGCGTAGCGGAAGGTGACGTCATAATCCTTCACGGTATTGTAAAGTCCGCCCTCCCAGTGGGTGCCGGTCCCCTCGATTTCCACCGGGCCTCCGCGCTCGGTGTCGTTGGCCCACTGCGCGGTGTCAAACAAGTGCGCGCCCCAGTCGCAAATGATGCCGCCCGAGTAATCCCAGATCCAGCGGAAGTTGAAATGAACGCGGTCCTTGGTGTAGGGCGCGAACGGCGCCGGCCCCAGCCACATATCGTAGTCAAGCCCCGGCGGCACCGGTTGCGGCGTCGGGTTGCCCGGCCCGGTGGGTTGTTTGGGCAGGACCACCTCGATGCGCTGCAACTTGCCAATCCGCCCGTTGCGCACCAGCTCCGCCAGGCGATGATATTCGGGCACGGCGCGGTCCTCGGTGCTGGTCTGGAAGACCGTCTTGTGCTTGCGCACCGCCTCGACCAGCACCTGGCCTTCGCGGATGGTCAGCGTGGGTTTCTCGCACTGCACATCCTTGCCTGCCTGGATGGCCATGAGACTCATAATCGTGTGCCAATGGTCCGGCGTCGAAATCATCACCGCGTCTATGTCCTTGCGCGCCAGGATTTGGCGGAAATCCTTGGTCGCCAGGCAATCCTCGTTGCCGTGATGCTCGTCCACCGTCTGCTTGGCGCGGATCAGGTTGCGGTCGTCCACATCGCAGACCGCCAATAGTTGGGCCTGCTTTTGCTTGCGGTAATAGGAAAGGTTCCAATTGGTGCCGTGGCCGCCGACGCCGATGAAACCGACGGTGATGCGGTTGGAGGGGGCCACCGCGCCGTCCGCGCCCAGCACGGAGGAGGGAATGATTTGCGGACCGGCCCAAGCCGCCACCGCCGCCAGCGAGGTGTGGCGCAAAAAACCGCGCCGCGTCAACTGCACAGTTTGTCTCATACGTATTGCCTGCCGTGGCCGGGGTGAAGCCGTTTGCCGCTGCCGCGCCCAAGAGGCCCGCCGCATCAAGGCACCCCCGCATTGGTTGGCGCGGACCTCCCACGCATGTTGCCGCGCTGCGCTGGCGGCGCAAAGCAAAAATTAGCCCCGCTTCGAATGGCTGACCGCGGTCGAGCAGGCTGGACGCGGCGAAGCGAAGCCGCTAGCTTTGGCATGGTTTTGGATGATGCCCGTTATGATGACCTATCCGCCCATGAACGAAGATGAACGGCTGGAAGCCCTTGATCGCTACCAGGTGATGGACACGCCGCCGGAGGTTGCCTTTGACGAGCTGACGCGCCTGGCCGCCCAAGTTTGCCTGACCCCCATCGCGCTGATCAGTTTTGTGGGGCGGGACCGCCAGTGGTTCAAATCCCGCTTGGGGCTGGACTGGGCGCAGGCGCCGCGGGAACCCAGTTTTTGCGCCCGCGCCATCGAGCAGCGGGAGGTGTTTTGCGCCGAGGACGCGGCTGCGGACCCGCGCTTGGCAGGAATCAATGTTGAAATCCACGGCCGCCGGGTGCGCTTTTACGCCGGTGCGCCGCTGGTAACCGCCGAAAACCACTGCCTGGGCACGCTCTGCGTCATGGACTTCGTGCCACGGCAGCTTTCCGCGGAGCAAATCGAAGGGCTGCGCATTCTGGGGCACCAGGTCATGATGCATCTGGAGCTGCGCCTCAATTTTCGGACCATCGAGGAAACGTTGCGGGATTATCACGAGGCGATGCAGGCAAAGGATGAATCCGAATCCTTTTACCATTCGCTGGTGGAAAGCCTGCCGCAGCATATCCTGCGCAAGGACGCGCAAGGGAATTTTACCTTTGCCAACCAGCGCTTTTGCCAGATGTTGGGCAAACCGCTCGAGGAAATTGTGGGGCGCACGGATTTCCATTTTTTTCCGCCGGAGATGGCGGCGAAGTTCCAGCGGGACGACCGCCAGGTCATGGAGACCGGCCAGCCGCTGGACACCATCGAGGCCAATCAAACCCACGACGGCCAGAAAATCTACGTTCATGTCATCAAAACCCCCCTCTACGACGCCCGCGGCAAAGTCACCGGCATCCAGGGCATCTTCTGGGATGTCACCGAACGCAAGCAGATGGAGGAGGCGCTCGCCTACGAGCGGGACCTGCTGCGGGCGCTGATGGAGAACCTCCCCGACCTGATCTATTTCAAGGATGTGGAGTCCCGCTTTCTGCGCTGCAGCAACGCGATGGCCCGGCGGCTGGGCTTGCGGGATCCCCGCGAGGCCATCGGCAAAACCGACTTCGATTTTTATCCGCGCGAGATGGCGCAGGAGTTCTTCGACGATGAAAAAAGAATTTTTCGCACCGGTCAGCCCTTGCAGGACAAGCTGGAGAAAATTTTGAACGCGGACGGAACCGCGAGCTGGCTGCTGGCCAACAAAGTGCCGGTGTTCAACCTGGCGGGCGGCCTGCGGGGGTTGATCGGCATCTCGACCGACGTCACCAAGCTGCTGCAAACTGAGCAGGAGCTGCGGCAAACCCAGGAGAAATACCGCACCATTTTCGAGCGGGCGGTCGAGGGCATTTTCCAGACCACCGTGGACGGCCATTATCTGGACGCCAATCCCGCCCTGGCCCGGATGTATGGCTACGATTCCCCGGCGGAGCTGATGCGCGCGCTCACCGACATCGAACACCAGCTTTACGTCGCGCCGGGCCGCCGCGAGGAATTCATCCGGCAAATGCGCGAAAACGGCACCGTCACCGGCTTCGAGTCCGAGGTTTACCGGCGCGACGGCAGCACCATCTGGATTTCCGAAAACGCCCGGACGGTGACCGATGAACAGGGAAAGGTCCTCTACTATGAGGGGATCGTCGAGGACATCACCAGCCGCAAGCTGGCCGAGTTCGAGCGCGAAAAGGCCCGTCAGGCGGCTCTTGAATCCGCCCGCCTGCGCTCCCAATTCATCACCAACGTCAGCCACGAAATCCGCACCCCCATGAACGGCATTCTGGGCATGACGGGCCTGCTGTTGGAAACCGCACTCTCCGCCGAGCAACGGGATTACGCGGTCAGCATCCGCACCAGCGCCAAGGCGCTGATGGACTTGATCAACGATCTGCTGGATTTTTCGAAGATCGAGGCCGGCAAACTCACGATTGAAAGCGTGGTCTTCCGGGTGCGGGACGTGGTGGAAAGCACCCTGGACCTGCTGGCCGAACAATGCCATGCCAAGGACCTGGAGATGGCCTGCTGGATCAATGTGGATGTGCCGCTCCAGGTCTGCGGCGATTCCGGCCGCCTGCGCCAGGTGCTGCTGAACCTGGTGGGCAATGCGATCAAATTCACCGAAAAAGGCGAGGTGCTGGTGCGGGTCTCCCGCCTGCCCTCCGGCGGCGACGCCCCGCGCCTGCGTTTTGAAGTGAGCGACACCGGCATCGGCATTGCGCCCTCCACCGCCAGCCAAATGTTTCAGCCGTTTGTGCAGGCGGACGGCTCGACCACCCGCCGCTACGGCGGCACCGGCCTGGGGCTTTCCATTTGCCGCGATCTCGTCAAGCTTATGGGCGGTGAAATCGGCCTCGAGAGCACTCCCGGCCAAGGCTCCCTGTTTTGGTTTGAAATTCCCTTCGCGCCGCTGCCGCCCGTCACCCCGGCGGCGGGGCTTGATTTCCTGGCGCCACGGCTGGCCGGACGATCGGTCCTTTTCGTGGACAGCCACGCCACCGTGCGCCAACTGGCGGATTACCTCCTGGCCAACCAGCAAATGACGGTGGCCACGGCCGCCACCGCCGCCGAGGCGCAGCGGCTGTTGCGCGAGCGAAAACAGTCCGGCGGGGTATTTGATCACGTGGTGCTGGACTACCAGTTGGAGGATGCCAGCGGCATCGCCCTGGCCCGCCAGTGCGCCGCCGAGAAACTCACGGAAGGCTCGCAGGTCGTGCTCATGTTGCCGCTGGGGCAGCATCCGGACGCCGCGGTCCTCCAAGCGGCGGGCATCGCCGCCAGCTTGTTCAAACCGCTCAAGCAACAACGCCTGCTCGAATGCCTTGCCGGCCTGACCGCCGGCCCACCGGCGCCCATGCCGGGCGTGGACGCGTCCGCGCCCGAGGGCCCCGGGGAAAAACGGCTCAAGGGACGGGTGCTGCTGGCGGAAGACAATCCGGTGAACCAGAAAGTGGCGCTGCGGCTTATCGCCAAGCTGGGATTTCACGCCGAGGCGGTGGGCAATGGCCAGGAGGTGATCGAGGCGCTGGAGCGGATGCCTTTCGACGTGGTGCTGCTCGACTGTTTGATGCCGGAGATGGACGGCTACGAGGCCGCGCGGGAGATAAAACGGCGAATGTCCGATCCGTCGCCTTCCGCGCGGCTGAAATCCGCGCCTTATATCATCGCCATCACGGCCAACACCCTGCAAGGCGACCGGGAGAAATGCCTGGCGGCCGGCATGGACGACTACGTGCAGAAACCGATCGAACTGGCCGAACTGGCGGCGGCGCTGGGCCGCGCCGGCCTCCTGGCCCGCGCCCCGGCGCCCCCCACGCCGCCCGCCGCTCCGCCCGCCGAGCCGGACGCCCCGGCGGTGCTGGACCTGGACGTGTTGGGCCGGCTGCGGGATTTGCGCCAGGACGGGCAGGAGAATCCGGTAAAGGAATTAACCGGGCTTTTTTGTCAAGACGCCGCCAAGCATTTACTCAACATGGAAGCGGCGTTGGGCCGCCGGGACACCGGCGCCTTGCGTCTTGCCGCCCACAGTCTGAAAGGCAGCGCCCGGAACCTGGGCGCGATGCGGTTAGCCCAGGCCTGCGCCGACCTCGAGAACCAGGCCCGCCAAGGCGAAATCGGCTCGGCGCCGCGCGTGTTTGAAACCATTCGCGTCGAATATGAGCGGGTGAAACAAGCCCTGGCCCATGAGACGGCCCGTAACCTTTGACAGGCCGTCCCGCAACAGGTAGCGTTTGACTATGGAAGTGCTGCACGCCCCATGGCGGATTGAATACATCCTGGCGCCCAAACCGGAAGCCAGCGGCGAATCCTTGTTCAGCCAAATCGCCAGGTCCAACGATGACGCCGGCCATCACGTCATCGCCCGGGACCGCTCCTGTTTCGCCCTGTTGAACACCTACCCTTACAACGGCGGCCATTTGCTGGTGGTTCCTTACCGGGAGGTGCCGGACCTCAACGGCCTGACCACCGAGGAGCTGACCGACCTGCTGGTGTTGACCCGCCGCTGCATGAACGCCCTGACCAAAGTGATGCGTCCCGACGGCTTCAACGTGGGGCTGAACCTCGGCAAGGTGGCCGGCGCCGGCATCGCCAGCCATTTGCATATTCACGTCGTGCCCCGCTGGAATGGCGACACCAATTTCATGCCGGTGATTGGCGGCACCTCGGTCTTGCCCCAGGCGCTGGCGGACATCGCCGAAAAACTGCGGGCGGCGCTGGCCGGCGGCGATTAACCCCTCGCGCCGCCGGAGCTCAGGCCCATCCCTTATGCCTACTGAAACGCTGCATTTTGAGACGGCCCGGCTGGCCCAGCAGCTCTATAACAATGACCCGGCCAACCTGGCCGCGCTCGAACGCCAGTTCGGCGTCAAGGCCACCTGCCGGGAGGGTTGGATCAAACTGGACGGCCCCGACGAGGCCGTGCGGCACGCCCGCCAGTTGTTCGAGCTGCTCGAGAGTTCCGTCAAAGCCGGCGCGCATATTCGCAACCGCGAATTCGCCTTCGCCCTGGGCGTACTGCAACAAGAGGGCGCGGCGGCCCTGAAGACGCTCCTGGCCGACCGCATTCAAACCTCGAGCAAAAAGGCCAACATCACTCCCAAAACCGTCGGCCAGAAAAAATACCTCGAGGCCATCCGCGCCCACGATGTCACCCTGGGCCTGGGGCCCGCCGGCACCGGGAAGACCTACCTGGCGATGGCCATGGCCGTCTGGCATCTGCGCGAGCAAAAAGTCGGGCGCATCATCCTCACCCGCCCGGCCGTCGAGGCCGGCGAGGCCCTGGGCTTTTTGCCGGGCGATCTCCAGGAAAAACTCGCCCCCTACCTGCGGCCACTCCACGACGCCCTGATGGACATGCTGCCGGCGGACGAAATCCAGCGGCACATGGAGCGCGGAACCATCGAGATCGCGCCGCTCGCCTACATGCGCGGCCGCACCCTCAACAACGCCTTCATCATCCTGGATGAAGCCCAAAACTGCACCATGGAACAGATGTTCATGTTCCTGACCCGCCTGGGGCACGGCTCGAAAACCGTCATCACCGGCGACCCCACCCAGATTGACCTCCCCAAGAGCAAACTGTCCGGGTTTTTGGAGGCGCGGCTGGCTTTGCGGCACGTCGAAGGGGTTTCCATCATCGAGTTTCAGCGCCGGGATGTGGTGCGGCATCCCCTGGTTCAGCGCATCATTCACGCCTACGAGGAGCATCGCGGAGTATCCCCATCGCCATGAAAAGACCGGCCCATCCAGCGTCCCCGGCCGCCCCCGCCGCCCGCGCGGCGGACCGCCCCGGCCGCCCCCGCTGTCTGGAAGTGCGCAACCGGCAATCCGCCCGCCGTCTCGACCTCCGCCGCTGGCGGGCTGTTTTCCAGGCCGCCGCGGCGCAAATCCTGTCCGCCCCGGACGCCGAGCTTTGTTTTCACCTGGTCAACAATGAAGAGATGGCCGCCGTCAACGAGCGCTACCTCGGCCATCCCGGAACCACGGACGTCATCACCTTCAACCTCTCCGCCGAAAACACCGCCGGGCCGCTGCTGGGGGAAATCTATCTGTGCGTGGACGAGGCGTTGCGGCAGGCAAAGGTTTACCAGGTTCCCTGGCCAGAGGAGCTGGCCCGTTACGCCGTCCACGGCCTGCTGCACCTGGCCGGTTTTGACGATCACACCCCGGCGGACCGCCGCCGCATGCGGCGCCAAGAGGACCGCGTCTTGCGCCAATTGCGCGGCGCCTTGGCCTTAACGGACCCGTCACAGCCGCGAACTTCCCTCCCATGAATAGCAAAACCCTGTTTTCCCGTTGGCGCGCCAACTTCCTAACCGGTCTGGCGGTGGTGTTTCCCGGCGCCCTCTCGCTGATCATTGTCATCTGGATTTTCCGCAACATCGCCAGCATCACCGACACCCTGCTCATCTTTCTGCCGCGCTCTTGGACCCACAAGGACGGCGGCCAAGGGGAGCTTTACTGGTATGCCAGTTGGCTGGCGTTCATCATGGCCGTCGCCTTGATTACCCTGGCTGGCCGCATGACCCGCATTTACTTCGGCCAAAAGCTCATCGAGGGGGCCGACCGCCTCATGCTGCGCGTGCCCATGCTGAACAAAATTTACGGCACCATCAAACAGGTCAACGAAGCCTTCAGCTCCGGAAAGCGCACCGCCTTCAAGCAGGTCGTCCTGGTTGAATACCCTCGCTTGGGCCTCTGGTCGCTCGGTTTCGTCACCAACGAACAGCCCGAAATCTCCGCCGCCGGCGCGCCGGACAAGCTCGTTTCCGTTTTCATCCCCACCACCCCCAACCCCACCAGCGGCTTCATCGTGCTCGTCCCGGAGAAATCGTGCGTCAAGCTGGACCTGCCGGTGGCCGACGGCATCAAGTTCATCATCAGCCTCGGCTCGCTCTCGCCGGAGCAGCACCAGGCCGAATTGGGACGCCTCAAAACCTGACCGACCGCGATGGAGGAAAAGGCTTCAGGCCTGGTGGTGCGGCTGCATCCATTGACGGAAACCAGCCTCATTGTCCACTGGCTTACGGCGGACCAGGGGCGCCTGGCCACCGTCGCCAAAGGCGCCCGCCGTCCCCAATCCCCCTTTCGCGGCAAACTTGACCTCTTTTTCCTCAATGATTTCAGCTTTGCCCGCAGCCGCCGCTCTGAGCTGCACACCTTGCGCGAGGCAGTGGTGCTCGACCCCCATCTTGCCCTGCGCCAGGACTTCGGCTGGCTGCAACAGGCCGCCTATGCCGCCGCCCTCATCGCCCAAGCCACCGAAACCGAAACCCCCCTGCCCGGCATCTTCGACCTCCTGCTTGGCTGCCTGCGGCACCTCCCCCGCCAGCCTAAACATCCCCGCGCCATCCTCGCCTTCGAGATGAAACTACTCGCCGGCCTCGGCCTCGAACCGCCGCTCGCCTCCACCCGCCTCAGCCCCGGCGCCGGCGCCTTGCTCGAACGCCTGCGCGATTGGGACTGGCCCGACCTGGCCCGGCTGCAAATCAGCCCCCCCCAAGCCGCCGAACTACGCGCCTTCCTCGCCGCCCACCTCCAAGCTTGCTTCGGCAAGATCCTCGCCACCCGCGCCCCCGCCCTCGTCCCCGCCTGACCGCCAATAACGCTTTCGGAAAACCCAACAGGTCGTTCTGAACAGGTTGTTTACTTGTGATTGCTTGGGATAAAAGACACGCGCCCCCTCACCCTGCCCTCTCCCCCCAAGGGGGGAGAAGGAAAATGCCGCCCACGGTGACAAATTGTGCATTGCATCCCGGAGACCATACAGTAAGGGTCCCTTAATGCTTCCAGTGGAATGCGCTCACCCTCTCCATTAGGAGTAGCATGTTTATAATTTGGCCCGGCCCCAGCACTCCCCGCCCCCGTTTGGGGCGGCGTGATCGCCGGGCAGGCAAGGCGGTTGCCTATGGGGCGGCGGGTTGGTCCAGCAGGAAGGCGCGGAAAAATAGAATCGCCGTGTAGAAATAATAGTCGGCATTCTTTTTCTTGGCGAAACCGTGCCCTTCGTCCTTGGCGAGGAAATACCAGACCGTGCCGCCCTGGTCGCGGATGGCCTTGACCATTTGCTCGGACTCGCTGGCTGGCACTCGCGGGTCGTTCAACCCCTGGGCCACCAGCAGCGGGCGCCGGATTTTAGCCGCCTGGTTGGCGGGCGAGATTTTTTCCAGGAACGCCGCCATCGCCGGGTCGCGCTCGTCGCCGTATTCCACGCGGCGCAGGTCGCGGCGGTAATCCTGGGTGTTTTTCAGGAAAGTCAGAAAGTTGGAGATGCCCACCACGTCCACGCCGCAGCGCAACCGGTCACCGAAATGGACGAGTGAGGCCAGCACCATATAGCCGCCATAGCTGCCGCCCATGACAGCGATGCGGTTACGATCCACTTGCGGGTCGCGCCGCAACCATTCGATGAGGGCGCCGATGTCCTTGACGCTGTCCTCGCGGCGGAAACCGTTGTCGAGGGTGAGGAAGGTCTTGCCGTAACCGCTGGAGCCGCGCACGTTGGGGCAAACCAGCGCCAGGCCCAGCTCGTTGAGGTAATAATTATTGCGCGCCTGGAAGACCGGGCGGGACTGGGACTCGGGTCCGCCGTGAATGTTGATGAGCACCGGGCGGGGGCCGGGAAACTTTTTGGCGTCCGGCCGGTAAAGGAACGCGCTAATGGCCCGGCCGTCAAAGCTGGGGAAGCGAATGATTTCGGGCTCGACGAATTGCGCCGCGTCCAGGCCGCCGGTTTCGCTCTCGGTCCAGCGCTCCAGTCTTCCGGCGCGGGTGTCGAGCGACCAGGCGTCGGCGGGCGAACGCGCGGCGGTCAGGTTAAAGGCGAGGTCCCGGTTGTTTTCGTGCCAGCGCAGGCCGCTGATGACGCCGGCGGGCGGCTTGGGCAGCCGGCTTTCCCGGCCGGTTCGGGTGTCCAACAGGCGCAACACGCTGGCGCCATCCTCGTTTATGGTGAACGCCAGCCGGCGGCCATCGGGTGACAGATCAAAGTCCTCCACGTCCCATTGGCGTCCGTCCGTGAGCGGCTGCTCGCGCCCGGTTCGCCAATCCAGGCGCACCAGGCGGCGGAACTCCCCGTCACGGTCGTGCGTGGTGAAGATGGCCTGATCGTCGGCCGCAAATTGTCCGCCGGCCCAAGACACCTTTTCCGGTCCACGGGGCGTGACCGCTTTGAGGGCGCCGGTCGTCAGATCAAGCAGGTGCAAGTGGCTTTCGTTGATGGAGACATATTCGGCCACCAGCAACTGTGTTCCGGCATGAGACCAGTCCAGCACGTGCCAGCCGCCCCCTTGAACCTCGGCCACGCGCCGGTCGGTTTTGGGATCGGCGGGATTGATTAGGTAAATGTCATTGTCGCGCCCGTTGCGCCGGGTCGAGGTGTAGGCCAGTTGGCGGCCATCGCGCGACCAACGCGCCCCGGCGTTCCTGGATTTCCCGTCGGTGAGCAGGGTGATCCGCCCATCGGCCAGGTCGTAGCGGTATAGCTGATAAAACTCTCCGCCGCCGGTGTCTTGCGCGAAAACCAGACACGTTCCCGATTTCGGCTGGAAGGATCCGCCCGCCACCGGTTCCGGGAGGAAGGTCAGTTGCCGCCGCGCGCCGCCGGGCAGCCGCACCAAATGCAACTGGGCGGCGTCGGCAAAGCGGGTCGAAATCAGCATCTCGCGCCGGACCGGGTGCCAGGATTGGAAACTTGCCGAACGAAATTCCAGGTAGCGGCCCGCGTCCGCCCGCAATTCGGCGGTGACCGGCGGCACCCCTTCGAGCACCAGGTTTTCCGGGACCTGCGACATGGCCGCCCAGCCCGCCAAACCGGCCATCAAAACCAAGCATCGTTGCATGTCCGGGAGTGTAGCGATTTCCAGCCCGCCGCCAATGTCTTTTGCGGATTACTGAGCGGACTATGGCTTGGAATACAAGCATGAACAGAAGCCAATGGTTGCGGACGGGGGCACCCAGGCCGCAGGTTTCCAAACTCGCCGGTCTGCGGCGCAACGAGTGCCGCAGGTTTCCAACCTGCTGTATCGCCGACTTCCAGTCGGCAGGGTTTGGGATGATCCCAGGCTATCGGGTTATAGGAAAGTCCTGCGGGTTGGGAAACCCGCGATACCCGCCTGCCTGGCGGCGGGCAGGCAGCAGACTCGGAGGTCTGCGACACGCTAATAGCACCCTTCCGAACGCCTCTCCCTCTTTACAAGTGTTCGGCATCTTCCGCCGTGGGGTTTGCGGCTCATGGGCCCGCAATTAACGCTTGCTTCCCGGACGCCGCGAATATAGCTTTCGCGCGACATACATCCGCGCCCAAGAGTGTGTATGCCCTCCGGTGGCGGGCTTGGCCGCCGGGCGGAAATGAACCCAAGCCCATGAAAAAAAGTCAAAGTTAGCCTATGAAAAAACTGGTCAAATACCTGGCCGTCATCACTGCTGTTGTTGCCTTGGCGGGCTCCGCGCTGGCGGGTGAATGCTGCACCAAATCAGCCGAGAAAGCCAAAAACGGCGAAGCCTGCGCCCAATGCGTCAAAGGCAAGTGTTGCAAAAAAGCCATTGAAAAACTAGGCGGCGACGCCAAAGCGTGCGCCAAGTGCGCCAAAAAGTAAGCGTTCCCTCTTAAATGACACGATGGCGGCTGGGACTTGTCCGTCCCGAGCCGCCTTTTTCTTTTCCGCCCGCCCCCAGCCGTGCCGGCTTGGGCACCGACACAACAGGCCAGGATTTCTCGGGGTGTGAAACCGGAGAAAGCCTCATGGCCATTAACGAAATCAGGGTTTCAAACCGACTTCCCGCACCGCGGTGTGAATCACGCGCACGGGGCCAAGCAAGCCGGCCGGAAGAAGTTCGTCGTCCGCCCGTATTTTTGGCTCTACCGCCAAGTGCGGCTTGAATTGCAGCGGCCCCCCGCCGGGAAAGGCGTCCGGATGTTTCTTCGCGCCCACCAAACGGTTGCGCCAGGTGTTGGTGACCCGCACTTCCAGCGTGTTCCTGCCCGGCCGGACGGCGGCGGTAACCTCCGTCACAAACGGCGGTTTCCACAATGTCCCCAGGCCCTTTCCGTTCACCCGCACCTCCGCGAGCGACTCGACCCGGCCCAGATCGAGATAAACTTTTCCGCCCTTGGGCGACGGCCCCAGATCAAACGCGCCCACATAAGCGGCGGTGCCGGAAAAATGGCGGATGGCCGCGTCCGAATGCTCCGCCCAGGAAACCAAGCGTTGCCACTCGATTTGTTCCGGCACATCCAAACCGACTGGAAAGCGAACTGCCCAGGGACCCGCCACTTCCACAGCGGCGGGAATCTCGCTGAAAGACAAAGCCTGCTCCCATCCATCGGCCAACTTCAGCCGGTAAACGCCTGGCTCGGAAACCTCGGCCGCCAGCCCGCCCGACGGCGGCCGTACAAATCGCCAAACCGGTAAAGCTCTCAGTCCGCCGGCGGGCGGCCCGGCTTTTACCAAAGCGGCCAGTTCGACCGGGGCCAGCGCGCGATCGAATATCTGGAATTCACTCGACTCCCCTTTGAAGGGTCCGCCGGGTCCGGCGTCCCCGAAGGGAGTCGGATGAACAAGATAACGGCTCTTCAAACCGCGCCGTGCCGGCACCCCATCGAGGAAAAGCTGTGGCTGGCCGTTCTGATAGACCACCGCCACGTGCGTCCATTCCGTCAGCGGTCCCATGTGAACCAGCAGCGGCGCAAAATACCCCGCTGAATGCTCATATACCACCACGCCATTGCGGCCCGCGGACAGGCCCGCGCCGGCGTGCCCCTCCGCGTATTTGGAGGAACCGTGCGCCGGAAAAATCACGTCGTTGCGCCGCAGGTTTAGAAACACACCGGCATCGGCTTCCTTGGGCAGCGCAAGGTCGGCGGCGGGCTTGACCCAGCCGGCCATCGTGAAGGTGTTGGTGGCCTCCACACCGCCGCCCGCTGGCGCGCCTGTCGAAATGGCCGCCACCGCGGTCAACAGCGCCCGGCCATCCCGTTCAACCTGGACAAACGCGGGCGCGTTCGGCGGCGGTTGGCGGAACACCACAAAAACCGAACCGCGCGCCTCCAGCGGCACCGGCGCTTTGATGCCTTCCCGGGTAGCGCTCCAAACCGCCAACGGCTCGCATCGTCCGCTGTCGGCATCCCAAAGCTCGGGAGTCTTGCCCTGGACCCGAAACTCCAACAGCGCGGTCAGGGGCCGATCCGATTGGTTGGACAGGAAATAGATGTCCGCCGCCGCCGTCGCGCGGTGTTTCCAGAGGATTTTTCCCGATTCAGCCCCTGCCAGGTCGGGCGGTGCCGGCAATTCACGCAGCACCTCGGCCAGCGGCATCCCCCGGAAGACGCGGCCTTGCCCGAAGCGGGTCTGGCGGACTTTTTGGCCATCGCAACCCGCCCACAGTTCCGCCGCCAACTGTTTCACCTCGTCGTCGCAGGCGGGGTAATTCTGGCGGCTGGGGGAACGCGACGGAGGCGTGCCCAGCACCGCGCCGCCGGCGGCGACCAGGTCGCGAATTTTCCGCAACAGGCCGGGACGCATGGTTTCCAGTTCGGGAAGGACCAGCAGGCGATAGGCGGTGCCGGACGGAAGTGTGAACTGGCCCTTGACCACCCGCAGGCGCTGCTCGATGACTTCGGCGTTGATATAATCGAAGTCGTAGCCGGGCGGCAGCTCCGGCTGGCGCGCGCCAGTCATCTTGGGGGCGTCCTCGCCAATGAAATAGGCCACATCGGCGACTGGCTGGCCCTGCTGCAAGAGAAAATGCGAGCGCCGCAGATAATCCACCCAGGCCCGGCCCGCCTCAAACCAGGTGTTGTGGCGGTTGAACTCGGTGCCAAACCAGGCGTTGATGCCCGGCCGGCGCTCATCCGGCTGGTGTATGTAAACGTGCAGCACAAAATGATTGATCCCCTCGCTCCACGCCCAGTCGCCCCGGCGCTTGAGCGACCAGGGCGTGCTGACAAACGCCGGCCCGCCGGTGAAGGCCTCGGCGCTAACCACCGGCTTGCCATAGATGTGCGCCGCCGACGCGGCCGCGCGCAGCTCGATGCTGCCCAGGTCGCCGGTGGCCCAAAATTCCCCGCCTAAATCGTGGGTCTGCCCGCCGTATTTCAAAAATTCGCTTGGGAAACCCCAATGCCCGTAGTTTTCCAACCAAAGCCGCAGGCCGTGTTTCTCGCATTCCTCCCGCAGCCCGCCGACGTAATCGTAAGCGACCCGGTCCGCCACCAGTCGGCGCAGGTCCCAAAGAAAGCGTTCGGATTGATCGGCGCCTCCCACCAACCGGCCCGTCAGCACCGGCAGCCACGGCAGCAGATCGTAGCCGTAGGTCTGCTGGAAAAGGGCGCCAAAGCCGTCGGTCCAGTTTTGCGATCCCATTTCGTAGCTGTCGGCCACCACGTGCCGGAATGCCCGGCGCTCCGCGGCGGGCATTCGGCGGAGCAAATGCCCGATGAAAGCCTCGAAGTGCGAGGCGATATGCGCGCGGTTCATTTTGTCAATCTCCAGCCCGGAGCCTTCCGGTGAAGCGGGGCTGTTGCGCGTGCCGGTGGGAACCAGCCCCAGACGCAGGAGCACCCATTCGCCCGCCGGAATGTCCCAGTTCAGCGTCCCGTCCGGTTGCAGGCGGCTCGTTAGCTCCAGCACTTCCCCGGCAGACAAAACAAACCCGGGCCCCTCGGGCTCCGGTTGCGTCTGCCAAAGATAAGTGTCCCACATCGGCAGCGGCGTCTGGTGCATCTTGGCCAGTTGCTTTTCCACAAACTTTTCGAGCCGGGCCGCGCCGGAGATCTCGATCTCCGACAATTCCCCGCCATGCTGCGCGCGCATGAATACCAAGCGGAACTGCCGCGCCGTCACCGCCTCAAACGAAAGCGCCAACGGCCCGTAAGGCATGAAGCCGACGCCAGGGCTGGGGTTGTGGCGGTCCAGCGTGAAGGCACGCACCGTCTTGAATTGGCCTGGCCCGGTCGCGACCTGAAGTTCGCCCTGCAACACCACCGGCTTGGGCGCGGGGTGCAGCACGAGGCTGCGGGCGGTGAACGGCTGCTCCACCTCGATGTCCAGCACCAGCGGCGACTTGGGCGAGAGCCCCGCAGGCAGATCCCCGGTGCTCTTCAAATTCCCGTCCAGCCACGCCCCAGCGCCCTTCGCCTCCGGCTGACAACGGATGCGTGGCGCGTGCCGCGCGATGGTGTCCTCGTCAGCCGCCGGCGCGCGAAACGCCAGCACCGCCAAGTCCTGGCCCGGCTGGCCGGTCGCGGCCAATTTCCCGGCAAACTTCGCCGGCCCTTGCACCCGGGTTTCCGTCCAAGCGATCCGCCGCATCGCCTGTTCCGGTTTCACCCACGGCCCGCCCGACTGGCTCCAACCGGGGCAATTAAAAAGGCCGATGTTCACTCCCACCCGGCCTCCTTCCCGAATGGCATGCTCCACCATGCCCCACCATTCCTCCGTCAGCACCTTCACCGCCCCCCGCGTTTTTTCGTTCACGTCCACGTTGCCGATCAGCGCCTCCCCGATGCCGGCCCGCGCCATCGCCTCCAAGTCGCGCGTGATACCCTCCTTGGAAATATTATCGCTAATCCAATACCAATACACCCACGGCTTGGTGGACTCGGGCGGATTTTGGAAACCGGCCTCCAAGGAAAGTTCCGCGGCGCGCGCCGAGACCAACGCCGCCAACCCCACCGCCAGCAGCAGGCCCAAGCCCGTAGGGTTGCCACCCGAAAAATCTCGCCGAGGGTTTGCAAATTTCATGGCCGGATCTTGCCACAAGCCAGGGGCCGTTGGCGACTGCCAAATCCGCCACTTTTCCTTTGATAAACGGCCGGCCAGCGGGCAACATCGCCCTCTTAATGGCGGCGGGGACCGCCAGTTTGCACGGGACGCGCGCGAGCGCGGCCCGCACTTTATTAGAGATGAAACGAACGCATCATTGCAACGAACTGCGACCGGCGCACGCCGGCCAAACCGTGACGCTTAGCGGCTGGGTCCATTCCCGGCGCGACCTGGGCGGGGTCATTTTTCTGGACATCCGCGATCGCGAAGGGCGCACCCAGGCGGTGTTTGACCCTTCCGACCTCCCGGCCGAAACCTTCGAGCGCGCCGCCGCGCTGCGCAGCGAGTGCGTGGTTTCCGTGACCGGCAGGGTGCGCCAGCGTCCGGCGGGCACCGACAATCCAAAGATCGAGACCGGCCAGGTCGAGGTGCTCGCCCAAACCCTGGACGTGCTCAATTACGCCGACGTGCTGCCGTTCCCGGTGGACGACCCCGAAACCGCCGCCAAGGTCAACGAGGAGCTGCGCCTCAAATACCGCTACCTCGACCTGCGCCGCCCGGAGATCGCCCGCAACCTGCGCCTGCGCCACAAGGTGGCCACCGCCACCCGCGTCTATTTCGACGAAAACGGCTTCCTGGACGTCGAAACGCCGATGCTTTTCAAGTCCACCCCTGAAGGGGCGCGGGAATTCCTCGTCCCCTGCCGGACCAGTCCCGGCGAGTTTTACGCCCTGCCGCAGTCCCCGCAGCAGTTCAAGCAAATCCTGATGGTGGCCGGCATCGAACGCTATTTCCAGCTCGCCAAGTGCTTCCGCGACGAGGACCTCCGCGCCGACCGTCAGCCGGAGTTCACCCAGATTGACGTCGAAATGTCCTTTATTGACCGCGAGGACATCTACAGCATCATCGAGGGGCTGCTGAAGCGCGTCTGGAAGGTGGCGCTGGACATGGACATCCCCACGCCGTTCAAGCGCATCTCTTTTCAGGAGGCGCTGGACCGCTACGGCATTGACAAGCCCGATACCCGGTTCGGGCTCGAGCTGCGGGATTTCACCGAGGATTTCCGGGGCAGCGCCTTCAAGGTGTTCAGCGGCACCGTGGCCTCCGGCGGCGTGGTCAAGGCCATTAACGCCAAAGGCTTGGCCAATGTGACCCAGGGCCAGGTGGACGCCCTAACCGAATTGGCCAAGAGCATGGGCGCCAAGGGCCTCGCCTTCATCAAGGTTGAGGGCGGCGAGTGGAAGTCGCCCATTGTTAAATTCTTCAGCGACGCCGAAAAAGCCGCGCTGGCCAAGAAACTGGACATCGCCGAAGGCGATTTGGTGCTGTTTGCCGCCGACCAATGGCTAAACGCCTGCGAAATCCTGGGCAAAATTCGGCTCTACTGCGCCGAGCTGCTGAAGGCGCAAGGGAAACTGGCGATCCCGGCCAACCGTTTCGATTTCCTCTGGGTGGTGGATTTCCCGCTGCTCAGTTTCGACAAGGAAAACAACCGCTGGTATTCAAGCCACCACCCGTTCACCGCGCCGGTGGCGGACGACATTCCGCTGCTCAAGACCGATCCCAAGAAAGTGCGCGGGCAGCACTACGACGTGGTGGTCAACGGCGTCGAGCTGGGCGGCGGCAGCATCCGCATCCACCAACCCGACGTGCAAAAGACCATCTTCGAGGACATCCTGCAAATCCCGCCGGACATCGCCAAGGCCCGCTTCGGTTACCTGCTCGAGGCCTTCCGCTACGGCGCCCCGCCCCACGGCGGCATCGCGCTGGGTTTCGACCGCCTGATTGCGATTCTGTGCGGCACGCCGAGCATCCGGGATGTCATTGCCTTCCCCAAGACCGCCAAGGGCACCTGCTTGATGACCGATTCCCCCGGCAGCGTCGAGCCCAAGCAATTGCGCGAGCTTTATCTCGAGGTCAAGGCGCCCAGGAAAAATTGAGCCGCCCATGGGCGGCGCGCGGCGGAGTTCAAATTTTTTGAAATAACACGATACGGTTCGTATTCGTGCCTTTAGTCAGGTTATCCACACCCCAACAGTTGGCGGTTTTGGTGAAATTTTGCTCATTGATAACGACCAGGCGTGGTTCAAGCCCGGCATCAAGCCCTGCGCGGACGGCAAATTCTTCCAACTTGACGCTGCCGTTGCGCACTTCGCCGACCTCAAAAGCCACCCAACCACCAACCTTGGTCACCCGCGTGATTTCGGTCAGCGCCATGGTCATGCGCCGTTGCCATTCCTCTACGTTGCGTAATATCCAAATGGGCGCATCCACCAGATCAATCCCGAAGAACCAAGCCCGCAGCCAGTTGTCCTGCGCGTAATCAACGATGTCCAAGAATGGCGGCGACGTGACCACCAAGGAGATGCTGTTAGAGGAAATTTGCGGTGTGGCATCGCAACTGCCGGTAAGCAACAATGACCGGCCGGAAACCTCCGACAAGTTGGCGCGGTTTTCTTCGGTTAGCTCACTCAATAACTGCGCGCTTTTCCGAATAATCAATTCGGCCACCTTCCGTCGGGGCGGAATTTGGCGTCGTTTTTCATTGATTTTCTTTTGGGATTCAAGCGAGACAGCTTGATTGGGGGGAAGGGTGTAAACGGAAAAAAAACCAGGGGAATGGCCAGTCAGGCGATTAATGGCCACCATCCATATCCAGCGGTCAAGGTCATCCAATTTATTTTGGTCCCGCCGATGCAACAGGTATTGGCGTAAACCGCAAATTTCCTTGAGCGTGTCGGGGTGATAAAACACCAGCAGGTCCTCGCGTGCCTCAGCCCCATTTACCATCGAAATGCTTTCCAACCGCCGTTGAATCTCCGCCAGGCGCGGCGGCGCCAGGCGCGGCGCGGTGAGAATCATGCTCAAAGGACTTATGTCGCAGCCAAAAGGGATGCGCCCCATAAGCGCCGCTTCGATCAGGGTGGTCCCCCGACCCATGAAAGGATCGTATACAATCTCGCCGGGCAAGCTCAGCCGCTCGATGAAAAACCTGGCCAACTGAGGCTTGAAGCAGGCGCGATAGGATATTTCGTGGATGCTATGGGCGGCGCGCTGTTTGGAAGTCCAGAATTCATTAACAAACACGGGAATTTTCCGTCGCGCGGAAAAAGCGAGCTCAACCACGCGGGTCCGCTTTCCGAAGGCTCGGAAGTCTAGCATCTCTTGCTTGAAAGATTCTCCATCATGCGCTTGCCGAGATGGCGTGCAATCTGTGAACCGCAACAATGGCTGGGTGACATTCATGGCATCGCTTGCAGCAGCTCCAAAGCCGATCTGCGGGATACTTTTGAGTTTAGCCCGAGCCTGCCGTCATCCCACCAGGACCTGACAACCCTGCTGGAAATAATCCAAAAAGGAATATCAGAGAAAGACTCCACGTCGGAAATGATAAAGCCCTGGATCGTTTTCAATTTTTTAAGGAAGCCGGCTTTGTCAAAAGAACGCCCTGAACCAACCATGTAGCTGGGACAAAAATAGATGCCCCCCTTCGTGATGCTGCGGACTTCCCATTTCCGGCCTTGCCAGTCGAGCAGATCGTAACCTGCTCCCTCGCTGGGAGCGAGCCGGCCTTGCATGACCTCGCACGCCAGTCGCCGTTCGAGAATAAAACTGACGCGCCTGCCATCGGTGAAATATTGCTTAACATCGTTTTCGCCGATCTTTAGGGCTTTGGCGATTTCACCAATGTCCCAATTCAATTGTCCATACGGTTTAGCCGCCATGATAAGCTCTCATGTATTACAAACGTTTGAATCGTTTGGATCGAAATGGCTGGTGGCTTTCAATTCGAAAGCGAGTCTTTCATTGGCGCCCTTGCGAACGAGACATTTGTCCGGATAGCTGGCTCCGGTACAATCTTCTATCCAAGAGGCGTTTAAATATTGGTTAAGGCTTGTGACAAGAAAGTCTGCAAATTTATTACCAACCGATTGGTTTGTCATACTAATATCAACCAATAATGGATTCGATTGGAAATCAAAGGCTCTAAATGCGCTCCGAAATTCCAACGCAATTTCATTCACCAAGCTTTCCTTCCAAGGCGCTATTAACTCAGCTATGGGTTTCGTCTCCCACATTGCCAAGTTTCTATAATAGGTTTCAAAATCTCCCATTTATGGCGCACAATACTAATAAGTTAGCTCTTTTCCCCCGCTTCCCATCGCCACTCGGCGCGGAGTTCATTTTGGGCATTGGTTTAATTCAAGGCGCATGAGGCCATGCTAAATAAGCGACTCCTGGTGTCAAGCACGGCTTGGCCTCGGTCAAAACGAGATCGGCTCGGCAGCGTTCACGGTCACCGTTTGGCGCGCTTGGAGGAAATGCAGCCAAAGGCGGGTGGCGGGGCGGCGGTAGATGCGCGACAAGGCCAGCGCGTAAAGACGTACTTGCGGGGTGTATTCGGCCACCCGCGCTGCCAGCGCGTCGGGACCGGTCAAGCGGTCGGTCTTGAAATCAAGCAGCCAAAGCTCTTCCGGCAACAGCACCGCCAAGTCCGCGACTCCTTGCAAGACGATGAATTCATCTTCCGGCAATCCCTGCGAGGCCGGCAGGCCGGCGGCGCGCAGGTCCGCAAAGGAAAACCGGGCCGTGAACGGCAGCTCCCGGTGGGCGGCATCGGCCCGATAACGGATCAGCGCGCCGGCTTCCGATTTCCAGAAGTGCGCCAGCGCCGCGAAATCCAACGCCGCCTTCTGGGATTCGGCCAGCCATCCATTCTTTTCCATTTCCTCGGCTTCGGCGCGCAGGGCCTCCTCGGTGTCGGTTCGGGCCAGGCGCACGTTCTGCAAGAAGAGATGGTGCGCCGCGCCGACCTCGGCGGCGGTCAGTTTTCCATCCGCCCGCCGCCGGTCAAAGCCGGCGGAGGATCGGAACACCAACGGCGGAACGATTTCCTCATCCTCCAGGGACAATCGGCGGCGCAGCGCGGTAACGCTGGCTTTGGCCGGCTCGCGCGTCGCGGCCGGGTAGGGGTATTGCCAGCGCAGCCGTTGCGCCACCGCTTCCAGTGCCGCCGGAGGGATTGGTGGCGGCATGCCGGCCTCCGCCGCCGGCGCTTCGGTCTCCGGCGCATTCAGAAACACCGAGTCTGCGGCGTCCCTCAGCCGCCAGGCGAGCAGCAGCCCGGTGCCCTCGGTTTTGGCGAGCCATTGCGGGTCGCCGGCCAGCTCCGCCATCCGCGGGATGATCCAATCAAGCGGACAACGTCCTTGCAGCGCGGCGGGGTCGGGCGTTTTTGACTCGATGCCCGCCGCCAGGTTGCCGAGATGTTTTTCGGTCACCACGCCCGTTAGGCACAGGTGCTCGACGGCGCGGGTGAGCGCGACGTAAAGCAGGCGCAATTCCTCACCCCACAGCTCGCGGCGCTGCCGGCGCTGCGCCAGCCAATGGGCGACGCTGGGGTAACTCCGTCCCAAGCCGGGCGGACGGACCTTCGGGCAAAGCCCGTATTGCTCGTCCAGGATGATGTCGCGGTCCACATCCTGGCGGTTGATGATCGTGCCCAGGCCGGCCAGCGCCACGACGGGAAATTCCAGGCCTTTGCTCTGATGTATGGTGAGCAGGCGGACGGCGTTTTCCACCGGCTCGGGCGCGACCTCGGCCTCGATTTCGGCCTCGACCTGCGCCTGGACAAATTTCAGGAAGCGGAACAGGCCCTGGCGCTGGAGCGGATCGAACTGGCGGGCCATTTCGACCAGGCGCCGGACATTGGCGAGGCGCTGGGCGCCGCGCTCCTGCGTCTGGCACCACTCGGCGTAGTGGGTTTCCGCCAAAATTGTTTCCAGGCAATCCGAGAGCGCCCCCTGGCGCAGCATCTCCCGCCAGCGCCGGTGGCGTTCCAGAAAAAGGCCGACTTTGGCCGCCAGACCGGGGATTTCAGCAACATTGGCGGGCCGGCTATCCGGCGTGTGATGCCAGCGGTTGAGGGCGGTCCAGAATCGGGAACGGGAATCCCGGCGGGCCAGCCGCACCTGCGCTAATTCCGCGAGCTTGAAGCCGGCCATCGGCGAGCGCAGCACCGCCAGCAGCGGCAGGTCCTGCAGCGGATTGTCCAGGATTTGCAGCAGGCTCAGCAGGTCGGTGATTTCCAGGCTCTCAAAGAAACCGCCGCGGGCCGCCGTTAACGGCACGCCGGCGCGGGCAAACTCGCGGGCGAAAGGCTCGGCCCGGCTCTTGCGCGAACGCAGCAGCACCACCATGTCGCGCCATTTAACCGGGCGCCGCGCGTTTTGCGCCGCGTCCCAAATCAGCAGCTCCTCCTTTAATTCCCGCAGCCGCCGGGCCACCAATCGCGCCTCCTTTTCGGCGCGTGAGCGCTCGGCAAGACCGTTGCCCTCTCCCCCCTCGGAAAGGTCTTCGTCCTCGTCCGCCGCGTCCGGCCGCAGGTTCGGTTTTTCCACCAGCAACTGCAGCTCGACCCGCCGGCGTTCCGGCGGATCATCGGCGCGGCTCAGCGTCCGGCGGCGTTGCGGGTCGCCAAATTTCAGCTCCGCCCGCGCGTCGTAATCCACCCCGCCCGCCTCGCGCCGCATCAGGCCGCGAAAGAGGCCGTTGACGAAATCCAGGATGGCCTCATGGCTGCGAAAGTTATGCGAGAGGGGAAGGACTCGCCCCGCCGCGCCGGGATGGCTCCAGGAGTCGGCGAGGTTTTGAAAGATGCCCGGGTTGGCCAGCCGAAAGCGGTAGATGCTTTGCTTGACATCGCCGACCAAAAAGCGGTTGGCCTCCGCCCCCTGGCCGGCCAGGGCGGTCAGAATGGCGTCCTGCGCCTCGTTGATGTCCTGGTATTCATCCACAAAAACCAGTTGAAACTTTTGGCGCCACATGAACGCCAGCGCGGAGGGCTGGCGCAACTCATCATAAAGCAGACGCAGGGCGAATTGTTCGAGGTCGGCGAAGTCAAGCAGGCCCTGGGCGCGCTTGGCCTGTGCATAAGCGCCGTCGAACTCTTCCACCAGCCCGAGCAGGGTTGCCATTTGCTGACGGGTCCACTGCCAGTCCTGGGCCAGCGGCTCCGGGCCATCGCCTTGGGGCGCCAGGCTCCGCCAGAATTCCGCCTCCTCGAAAAATTTTCCCAAGGGCTTGCTGAGCTTCGTTTTTTGCCGGTTGGGCCAGACCTGGCTGGCCGCAAGGATTTGCGCCGTTAGCCGGCTCATGGCCTCCGGTTCCCGGCTGTGCTCGCAAGCTCGCAGCAGCCCGAGCAGCTCCTCCGCTTTCGGGTTGTCGGCCGCCCGCTCCTCCATAAACCCCCGCCAGCGAACGGTCCAATCGGCAAAACCCCGCCTGGCCAGCTCCCGCCAATGCCGCGGTTCATCGTCCGCAAAAAACTTTTGCTGCGCCGCCAGCCAGCCCCGCGGGTCGCGCAGCGAGCGGAGGAAGGCGTAGATTTTGAACACCACCTCGCGCAGGGGCACGTCCCAGCCGCGGGCGCGTTCCTGCAAAAGCTGGCGCACCTGCTGGCTGTTCCCGGTGTCGCCTTCGTAGTGGCCGCGCATCATCTCGTCAAAGGTTTCCAGGGCCAGCAAGGCCGCCTGCCCCTGGTCCAGCAGGATCATTTGCGGGTCCAAGCCCAGCTCGTAGAAATGCTGCCGCACCAGCGCATGGCAAAAGCTGTGGAGGGTTTGGATGTGGGCGGCGTCAAGCAGCGCCAGTTGCTCCTCGATGCGGGGATTCTCCGGCTCGCGCTCCCGCTGCCGCTCCAGCCGCTCGCGTATCCGGCGGCGCATCTCCGCCGCCGCCGCGTCGGTAAAGGTGACCATCAACAGGCGGTCCACCGCGCCGCCGGCCGCCGAGTCCAATAGCCAGCTCACGGCCCGCTCGACCAGCGTCCGGGTCTTGCCGGTGCCCGCGCCCGCCATCAGCAGCACATCGCCGCGCTGGTGGATGGCGGCAAGCTGCTCGGGAGTAGCGTCGGCGACGGGCGTTGAAAGGGCCGTGTTCATGCCTGGTTTCCCGGCGTTTTTCGCAAAATTTTCTATGACGGCGATTTTGCCCGTCGGTTTGATCCGTGACTACCGAGACCGCAGGGCCGCCTATGGCCAATGCCTGTCTCCCTATTCGCGTATTCGGTCGGAAGTTTTGTGGCACAACTTGGCGGAGGGGTCAAGCGCCACCCGGAGTCCGATAGTTCACGGCTTCCGCCTTGCCCACCCTGGCGTGAGCGGAGTAATTTTCGCCCATGCTAGATTGGGTGCGTTGGACAACGACCAAGAGTTTCGCCAGGCGGTTGGCCATGTTGTTGACGGCGCTGTGCTGTGTCGCCACCGCCGCCCCGCGCGGGTTTTTGTCGCCCGCCGGGCAAAGCGGCCTATAATGGCGCCATGCGCTGGATTTTTGCGTTGTTAGTTTCGGCAAGCCTCGGCACAAGCCGGCCCCTCGCCGGGGCCGTCCCGGACGCTGCATCCCCTGCCTCGCTGCCGCAAGGCCAGTGGGATGGGAAAACTGAGGCGACCGAGTTGGAAGGCCCGTATGAGGCCCCGCGGCAACAGGAGATTCCTTTCGGGCAACGCTCGTATTACCTGGCGCCGTGGCGGGCATACATGGACACTTGGCCGGCTTCCCGTTACTTGCAATGTCCCGGCATCAATTTCAATGTGTCAGACAAAGAAGCCGACGCGGTGGCCGCCGTGCTGGCCGAAGCCGGCTTTGTTTCGGCCCGGATCGAGGTCGGCTGGGGCAGCTTTCGTTACGAGGCGCCCGATCAATTAACCGAAAGCGCCGCGCGCAAGTTTGCCGCCCGGCTGGCGGCCTGCAAAAAGCACGGGCTGCGGCCCCTGATCCTGCTCAACGCCAATTCCGGCGGGCCGTGCCCCGCAAAATCAATTCCGGTGAACATCACCCGCGCCGCCGAGGCGGGCGCGCGGGAAATATTCGTGGAAGCGATCGCGGGCATCATCCCGCATCGCACAGGCCTGCGCGGCCAAGCCTACCAAACAGCTTTCCCGCTGATCACGAACGCGGACCCCGTTTCCGGGCGCTGCCAGCTATCCGCCCCCCTGGCCAAACCGATCAAGGCGGGCCGCGCCGAGCTGGTAACGCTGAAATATGCGCCCTTCGGCGGACGGATTTTCGCCGACGGAACCACCAACGCGGCCATGACGGAAACCCTGGCCGGCTGGATGAATTATGTGGCGGCCATCTGCGCGTTTGCCCGAACCAACCTGGCGGCGTCCGGCGCCGGGCCGTCCGACGCCGGCTTCGACCTCGAAGTGTGGAACGAATACACGTTCGGCAGCCAGTTTCTGGACGAGAAAAATTATTACCAGCCACCGCGCGGCTTCGCGAAGCCTTTGCTCTACACGCGGCACGGGCTGACGCGCACCGGGCCGGAAATCATTCTGCCGATGACGGTGGACTTTGTGAACGCGCCGACGAATGGATTGGCGGGGGTGCGCGTCATCAGCGGCTTCGCCAACCAGCGGCCTTGGGACAACGGCGCGGAGATGTGGCCCGGGCAGGCCGGCTTCAGCCGGCACTATTACACAGCTCTGAGTCTGGAAGGCTGGGATGGGCGCAACGGCTTTCTTAGCCCGGCCAGCGAAAAGAACCTGGACCAGCCGATGATCAACGCGCTGGGCCAGGCGAAAAAAGCCCCGTTTTTCATCCCGTCGCTCCTGGTCGCGATGCCGGAAACCTGGCACTACGGTTTCAAAACGGAATTGATGACGCGCGAGCTCGTGCCGTTTCCCAACCCGATGAAAAACCATTTCCGCTTCGCGCATCCGGGCGATGGCCGGGCGGCGGAGGTCTGGATGACGGAATTCAATCTCTGGCGGTTTCCCTGGGCCAGCCGGCTGCTCCAGGAAACGGGGGTGAACGAAAAAGACCCTCGCTTCATCGCGCTGATGCACCATCTCGGGGCGAAATCCTCCTTGCGCGCGCTGGTGTTCCATAGTCACAAGGGCGTCCAGACCATCAACCTCTACGCGGCCAAAGAATCGGACAAAGGTTTTGCGGTTCTGCCGGGCGCGTTTTTTGAGGCACTCAAGGCGGAAAACTATCAACTGACGCCTGCAGTCAAAGCGCAGGCCGGCGAACAAGTGGCGGTGCTTGCCCGGATGAAAAGCCTCTTCAAAGACGGCCAGCCGCTGGATTCGCCACGGCCCGTTTCCCTGCTGAAACTGGTCGAACACCGCCCGCACCTGGTGTTCAAGGGAGACGGAACCCCGGCGCATCCGGACCGCTATCATCGCCACGATTTCGCCTGCCTGCCCTTCCAAATGGATGCCTCTCAATTCGCCATCGGTTATTATGTGGTGACGCGCAACGTGGCGCACGAGTGGGACCGGTCCAAAGACCGGCTTGATCCGGCGCGCTACCGCCTGCCGGACCAGACCTTTGATCTCACGCTGGGCAACTTGCGGGGCGAAGGGGCGGGCGTGACAGTTTTTGATCCGCTGACCGGGCAGACTCTGCCGGCGGTGGCGTTATCCGCCACCCCCACCAGCCTGACCGTGCGGTTGCCGGCCACCGATTATCCCCGCTTCCTGCGCCTCCAGGAGAGCCGGCCGGGCCCGCAGATCATCGCCCCTAAATTCGTTCCCGCCGCCAAACCCGGTGATGGCGCTTTGACCTTCCAGCTTAACGGGCCGCACGCCGGAGAAATCTGGCTGGGCCCCTGGCCGCACCGAAACGCCGAAGGTCCGCTGCGTTTCGCCAGGGCCGTTCAGCATGAATTGGACATGCCCCTGGTGTCCACCAACTGCGGAGTGCGCGTGGTGGTTTACGATGGCGGCCTGAGCAACGTCTGGCCGCGCTGGCCGCATGATGTGGCGGGTGTCGTTTGGAGCCGCCAATTTCACCAAAAGGAATTCGAAGCCGCTTCGCCGGTCAACCGCCTGCCGGCGCTTAAAAACACCCCACCGCCCGCCAACTTCAATCTTCAACTGCCGCCGGGTTGGCAATTGGCGGGAAACCCGCCCGGCTTGCGGTTGGGAGAAGGCGCCACGGCGGTGACCATGACCCTTCAACGGGTGATGATTCGCGCCTCCGACCTGGCCCAAGTCTTTCCGCCTGTCACCGCCCTGGATGACGCGCGTTTCGAGAGCATCGAGTGGGCCGGCGAGCCGGCGTGGCGGGCGGAGTTCGAGTGGTCGGCGGTCGCGCGCCCGGGCCTGCGGCAAACCCGGCAACGGCTGCTGGTGGCGCCGCTAAAAGACGGCTACCTGGTGATGGATTTCAACGGTTCGCCGGAAGGCTTTCAACAACATCAGGCGGCCATGGAAAAACTGGCCGGCGCCGTCAAGTTCGAGTGAACCACCAAAACCGGTCCCCAGGCCTGCTCTAAAGTCGCGACCATGTCCCGAGGACGTGCTGCCCCCGGCCTTCAGGATGAACGTGGATTCCGCAGTTAGAAGGGAGCGGGGAAGTTGTAAACCACGGATGAACAACAACGAACACCGATGTTGAAGCGGGAATGGCCTTCACCCGCCAGGTGCCAGCCTCTGCTTTCGCAAATCTTTGGTATCCGTGTCCATCCGTGTTTATCCGTGGTTAAACTGCGATTTTTAGGATGAAGCGCCTGAGCCTCCGGGACGCCGCCCGCGGTTCCGATGCCTTTGCCGCTTCTAGCCCCGCCGAGAAAACCATAAGTGTCAAGGTGTCCATCAAACCGGGTCAACCCCACTGAAGCCTGATGCTGCCCGTGATGTTTGACTTCTGCCTTTGAAGCATAGCATTATGTTACAGCTTGGAAAACAGCCCCATAACACCTGGCTTTCTCCATCGCGCTTCTGACCGTTTCCGATACAATCAGTGCAATCCTCCATCCTTCAATACGAAAAAAGTGGGCGTCGGCAGGAATGCGCTTTGGATCGACCTGCAGCTTTGTAACCATTCGATATTGGCCAGCAAGTTCAGGCCTGTGATCCTTTTGAGTCCACTTTGTGAATTCCGACTCATTATCGTTCATGCATGTGACTATGCGTACAGAGTTTAGCAGTCTATAGCCCTTGTCGCCTCCGATTATGGCAGGTAGGCATTGAAGATCGTTGCCCGCGATTTGAGCAATCGCATTTGCTAACTCGAGCCTGGCTACTGGTGCAGCAAAGCTGCTAAAGCAAAAATCCAGCGGCCTCCCTAGACGATCAACCTCCACGTTCAGAGCATGTCCGCCTTCAATCGCCTTTCCATGCCAGAGATCAATCGAGCAGCCACTACTCACGACTTCCCCCAGATGCCACCTATCTGGGATATGGACGTCGTCGAGAAGTCTAAAGAACGTGCTCATGGTTGAATAAGTAATTTGTTTAAGATGCTGCCTGCAGTTTGTGTTTCAGCAGCGATCGCATTCAATTCCGCAAGCAGAGCTTTCCTATAAGCCGAACCCCCAAGGCCAGCCGCAGCCCGTTGGTGGCCACAGGATAGGTGGGCGACCAGTTGTTGGTGCTGCCGCCGCCGCCGCCGGGCGGGGTGGGAACGGAGCTTTCCATCATCACGACATCCGCCTCCTTTTTCTTGCGGGCCTGCCCGCCGCCAGGCAGGCGGGCGAGTTCGGCTTCCAGCGAGATAATCGGCCCGAGCGCCGCTTGCCGGCGTGTGCCGTTGAAGTAGAGGCCCAGCATCCAGTCGGCGCACGGCTGCGGGAAGGTGGTCAGTTCCTCGAATTGCCCTTCGGCGCTCAAACCCGAGAGACTGCTGCCGATCACCAGCGCGGACATGGGCCGCACGGCGGCGGGAATCACCGGCAGCCCCGCTCCCGCTGCAACGGTTTGCGCGTCCAGAGCCACCGCTCTGTTGGTGCCCGCGTAAGTCAGCGTGATCAATCGCCACTGGCCGGCGGTCATTTCCACCGGCGCGGCGGCGAGGTCCGCCCAGCCACCGGCGGTTTGCGCGCTCAATATCAATCGCTCGCCTCGCGCATCAAAAGCCAGCCGCCACCACGTCACCGCCTCTTTGCCGTTACCGGAAACCATTTCCAGCAGGGGTGCCTCGTGTCCCGGCCCCTTGCCGGTGGCCCAGGCTGGGCAATACCAGAAGCGGATCGTTCCCTGGTCACCCAGCACCGGCCACGCCCCGGCGCTTTGCAGCGGCAACAACACTGGCTGGACATGCCGCCCTTGGCGATTCAAAGCGTAACCGCTCCAACTCTCCGCCCAAATTGTGGCATCAACCGTGGCGGTCGAGGGAGACTTGCTGGCGGCAGTGGAATAAGCTTCATCGAACGACCAGCGGAACAAGGCGATTTCCGGCCAAGGCGGCAGCGGCGGACGCGGCGCGGCCAAAACCGTTAGACCGCTCAAGAGGAAGAAAAACCGGAGCACTGGCCGGAGCATCCAAGGGCGCGTTGGAAACTGCATTGGGTTCCTCTTTGCTGACTGCACTTTTCTCTGCCAATTACAGGCTGAGGTTTTACTCCATCCGTCCCGCACGCAAGCCATTTTTCGAAGAATTTTGCCCGCGCATTCTCCGCCGGCCACGACATGGGCGGGAAGGGTGAAAGCCAAGAGCAAAGCTGAATACCGGACAAAAGGCGAAGTGGGGGGGGGGAATGGCGGATTCTAACAGGTTTTGGGCATGGTTAGGCTGTAATATCTCTAAGTGGTTGATAATGGACTATTTCAAACATCCAAGAGTTACTCGCTGAGACCCGCGAATCATTTACGGATGTCCGCGAGTAACACGCGGAACCAGGAAAGTTGCGCATTGAAAATTGAAATTTAAGGTTCCTCGACGTTTCCAGTGGGTAAAGGCGGGGCAAGGAGCATCCGTCAGCCCGCTGTTTGACAACGGAAACCCATCGTATTCGTTGGCGCCTTTTCCCCTCACCCTTGGTCCCTCTCCCCCAGGGAGAGGGAAACATCGCTGGCGGCGCCTTGTGAAACCGCGGCTCTTGACAACTTCGAGCACTGGCGAACGGGTCTCCCTCTCCCCCGGGGAGAGGGACGGGGTGAGG
>Ga0101944_10001071_pt1 | contig 63534 bp, 61 predicted proteins | sample DewCreD2012metaG_FD_75245 | JGI IMG/M metagenome (GOLD analysis project Ga0101944, IMG submission 75245) | Hot spring sediment bacterial and archeal communities from British Columbia, Canada, to study Microbial Dark Matter (Phase II) - Dewar... ...
GCGCAGGGCGTTGAGGGCACTTTTGGCCTTGCCCTCGGGGGTTCGGGGCCCGCGCTTCTTGGGCTCGCAAGCGGGCATGGGCGGCTCCGCGGAAGGGGGTGGGTTGCGGTTCTTTAGCCGCACAAAGGAATATAGTCAAGCAACCCCGCCCCCGCCGGTCGGCCGCTTCCAGGCGCGGGGCCACGCCGCACCGGACCAGAGGCCGAGGCCGTGCGGGCGCGGCAGGAGCGGCCGCAGGCATCCGGCCAGGAGCTCGGCCCAGGCGTCGGCGCGCGGCTCCGTTCCGATCTCGTCCTGGCGGATCTCCAGCATGAGATGCGGCAGGCGGGTGCGCTGGGCGTGGAATTCGAGGGTGAAGCCGAAGGCGTCCGCACCCGAATAGGGCACGTTGTCGCCGACCACGAGATCGCCCCGGGCGCGGAGCGCTTCGAGCATCGGCCGGGCGAGCCGGTCGTCGCCGCGCCGGAGCACGCCCACCTGCCAGGGGCGCTCGGGCCCGCCGGAAAGCCGCGGGGTGAAGCTGTGCAAGGCGAGCAGGACGGGGACGATCCCGGCGCGCCGCCCTTCCGCGATCCGGCGCGCGATCGCCCGGTGGTACGGCAGGAAGAAACGCCGCACGCGATCGGCCCGCGCCGCCGGATCGAGGCCGAGATTGCCGGGCACGAGGGTGCCGTCGCTCCGCTCGGGGATCGAGGAGGGCTCGCCCGGGCGGCGGTTCGGGTCGATCACGAGCCGCGAGCAGTGGTTCAGGAGTGCGGGCGCGTCGAGCAGGTCCGCGAGCCGGCGGGCGAGGGGCTCGATCCCGATGTCGAAGGCGATGTGGCGGGCGCGCTCCTCGGCCGGCAGGCCGAGATCCCCGAGCTCCGGTGGCACGGCGTTCCCGGCGTGATCGGCCAAGAGGAGGAGGTCGGGCCGGCCGGACGGCCGGACGAGCTCGACGAACGGCGCGAGCCGGATCGCATCGCAGGTCACGGCTTCCCCGCCTAGGCCGCCCTGGCGGCGCCGGGAAGCCGCGCCGAGGGAGGTCGGGGCCGCTCCGCGCCTTCCGTGGCCAAGCGGCAACGGTCGCTCCCCGACCGCGCGCGCTCGCCGAACCGTCACGGCGCCGTCGCGGTGCGGTCGCGGCCCGTGCGATCGGCCGAGCGCGCGACCCCCACGACCGGACCGACCATGCCCACGACCACCCGCATCGCCGTCCTCGCCGACATCCACCACGGGCCCGATCTGCCGACCAAGCGCGGCTCGGCGGCCCTGCCGCTGCTCGAGTGCTTTCGGGCGTTCGTCGGGGAGACGGCACCCGACCTCGTGCTCGAGCTCGGCGACCGGATCTCCGACGAGGCCCCGGATGTGGACCGGCGGCGGATGGCCGAGGTCGCGGATGCCCTGCGGGCGCTGCCGGTGCCGGTCGCGAGCGTGTGCGGCAACCACGACCTCGTCCACCTGCCGGCCGAAGAGAACGGTGCCCTGCTCGGCCAGCCGATGCGCCATCGGACGATCGAGCTCGATGGACTGCTCCTGGTGCTCTGGCAGGCCGAGGCGCGGCTGCGGCCGGAGCGAGGTTTCGCCTTGGCCGAGGGCGACCTCGACTGGCTCGAGGCGACGCTCGCCGCGGCCGACCGGCCGGTCCTGCTCGCGAGCCACCTGCCGCTCTCGGGCCAGGCGCAGACCGGCAACCATTATTTCGAGAACCAGCCGGAGCTCGCGGGCTATGCCGAGCAGCCGGCGATCCGCCGGGTCCTGGACGGCTGCCCGGTGCCGATCCTGGCGATCGCCGGGCACGTCCATTGGAACAGCGTCACGCTCGTGGACGGCATCGCGCACCTGACCCTTCAGTCCTTGACCGAGACCTTCACCACGTCCCCCGAGCCGGCCGCGGCCATGGCGCTCCTCGAGCTCGGGCCCGAGGCGCGGTTGCAGGTCCTGGGCAACGACCCGTTCGCCTGCACGCTGCCCTTCGCCGGCCGGCGCCGGCGCTGGCTCGCGCCGCTCGTGCCGGAAGGGCCGGCCTCGCCCCGGTGAGGGGCCACGGCAGCGTGGCGGGAGCGTCGCGCCGCACGCGGTGCAGGCGGCACACCGTCCGGGTCGGGCGGGACAGGCCCGGCGGACCGCCCCCGCGTCGAGCGGGCAGATCGGCGCGACGGAGCCGAACGCTGTAATGGAACTGCGACGGTGGTGCGTTAGCCTCCCCATGGTCAAGGTGAGGGAAAGGGGGGAGGTTTCGATGCGTCTCGCCAGCTCGCTCGGCGCGCTGCTCGCGTGCCTGGCCGTCGCCGCCTCGGCCGACGCGCGTCAATTGATGATCTACGACGCCTCGGATAAGGTCAGCGCACCGTTGATCGCGGCCTTCCGCGAGAAACATCCCGACATCGAGGTTCGCTTCGTCTCCGGCTCGACCGGGCCGATCACCGAGCGGGCGATCGCCGAACGGCGCAACCCGCAGGCCGACCTCGTCTATCTCGTCAACCATTTCGCGCTCGAGCAGTTGAAGGCGGCGGGCGTGTTCGAGCCCTATCGGCCGCGTGGGGTCGAGCGGATCCCGGCCGCGTTCCGTGATCCCGACGATTTCTACGTCAAATATTTCGCGACGACGATGTGCATGCTGGTCAATACCAAGCGGCTCGGCGAGAAAGGCTTTCCCAAGCCGGTCGCGTGGGAAGATCTGATCCGGCCGGTCTATCGCGGGGAGATCTCGCTGCCCTCGCCACTCCGGTCGGGGACGGGGGTGGGCATCGTCGCCACCTTCGTCGACGCGTTCGGCTGGAACTTCGTCGAGAACCTGCACGAGAACGTGCGACAATATTCCGATGGCGGCTCGGGCGGTGCCCGGCTCGCGGCCGCGGGCGAGGTCGCCGTCGGTCTGACCTTCGACACGACCTGCCACGAGTTCAAGGCCCAGGGCCACCCGGTCGAGATCCTTTTCGGCCGCATCACCCCGAACGTGACGGAAGGGGGCGGGCTCGTGGCGGGTGCCAAGAACCCGGCCGAGGCCAAGCTGTTCCTCGATTTCATGGTGAGCGAGGACGCCGCCAAGGTGCTGCACCGGCACGTCGGCGCGACCGCGATCCCGGGCTACGGCCTGGTCGACCTGCGCGAGGTGACACTCTGGCAGTATCGTCGGCCGGTCGACCTCGACGGGCTGCGCCGCAGCTTCGCGGAGCGGTTCCAGCGCTGAGCGGTGGCACCCCCTCGGTCGATCGAACGGCTCCGCTTCGAGGGCGTCGCCAAGTCGTTCGGCGCGGTGCGCGCGGTGGACGACGTAACGCTGGCCGTCGAGGAGGGCGAGTTCCTCGCGATCCTGGGCGCCTCCGGCTGCGGCAAGACGACCCTCCTCCGCATCGCGGCAGGGTTCACCGCGCCGGACCGGGGTCGCGTCGTCCTCGACGGCGAGGAGGTCACCGAGCGCGCGCCGAGTGTGCGCGGGATGGGGTTCGTGTTCCAGTCCTACGCCCTGTTCCCGACCAAGACGGTGGCCCAGAACATCGGCTTCGCCTTGGCCGTGGCCGGAGCCGGGCGGCAGCGGATCGAGGCGCGGGTGCGCGAGGTCGCGGCGCTGGTCGCGCTCGACGCGCTGCTCGACCGCTACCCGCACGAATTGTCGGGCGGGCAACAGCAGCGGGTGGCGCTCGCCCGAGCGATCGCCGCCGAGCCGCGGGTCCTGCTGCTCGACGAGCCGCTCGCCGCGCTCGACAGCCGCATCCGCCTTCGCCTGCGGGACGAGGTCCGGGCGCTCGCCGAGCGCCTCCGGATCACCGCCCTCTACGTCACGCACGACCAGGAGGAAGCGCTCGCGATCGCCGACCGGGTCGTCGTTATGCGCGAGGGGCGGATCGAGCAGGAAGGTTCGCCGGCCGACATCTATTTCCGGCCCGCGACCCGCTTCGTCGCGGAGTTCGTGGGCACCGGCACCCTCCTCGAGGGGCGGATCGAGCAGGGCCGGCCGCTCGCCGAGGGGATCGTTTGGCCCATGGGCGAGCGGACGCTCGAAGACGGCCCCTGCCTGCTCGTGGTGCGGCCCGAGGACCTGCGGCCGGCGAGCGGCGAATGGGCGCTCGTCGGGGTCGTCGAGCGCGCCCGCTTCTTGGGCGCGATCGTCCGCGTCACCCTGCGCTTGCCTTCGGGACGGCAGCTCCTGGTCGATCTGCCGGGTCGCTCCGGCACGCCGCGTGTGGGCGAGCGCCTGGCCCTGGCCCCCGCCGCCGCACCCGCGATCCTCAGGCCGTGATCCGGGGCGCCCGCCTAGCGCGGGTGGTGTTCGTCTGCCTCGGCGCTCTGCCGGTGCTCGTTTTCATCGGCTGGCCGATCGGGGCGGTCCTGGTCCGGGGTTTCGTGGTGAGTGGCCCGATGCCGGAATGGCGGCTCAAAGAGGCGACCGTCGCGGCGCTGGATCTCCTCGAGGAGGAGCAGCGCGTGGCAGCGCTCATGCGTTGGTCGACCCCGCGCGACGATCGCGAGCGGGCCGAGGCGCTGGCCGCGGCGTTCCGGCTCGCCGGCCGCGCGCCACCCTGGGACACGACGGCGACCTTCGAGGCCCAGATCGCCGCGGCGAACGCCGCCCTCGCGGCGCTTCCCGAGGCGGACCGTGCGGCGGTCGAGGCCCAACTCGCGATCGCTACGGTCATGCTGCACCGTCGCGTGGCGCTCGCCTTCGCGGTGCGCGACCGCCTCGCCCCGGCCGAGTTCGACGCCCTGCGCACGGCTTCCGAGACGCGGCTCGGCCTGGACCACTATCTCGCGGCCTTCGAGGATCCCCATCTGCGCCGGGCCGCCCTCAACAGCCTGGGCCTCGCGACGCTCGCCGCCTGCACGACCACCCCGCTCGCCTTCGCCCTCGCCTTCGCGGTCAACCGCCGGGCCGTCCGCCGACCGGCACTGGTCCGCACGCTCGTGCTCCTGCCGCTCGTGGCCCCGCCGGTCCTGGTCGCGACTGCGATCGTCATGCTGGCCGGCCGCCGCGGCCTCTTGACCGATGCACTCCTGGAGTATGGCCTGGGCCTCATCGACGCCGACACGGTCAACATTTACGGCCTGGGCGGGGTCGTCCTCGCCCAGATCCTCTCGTTCCTGCCGCCGGCCTTCATCGTCCTCGACAACACGCTGCGGCGCGCCGACGGTCGGCTCGAGGAGGCGGCGGCCGGCCTCGGCGCGTCACCCGCACGGGTCTTGCGCGAGGTGACGCTCCCCCTGGCCTGGCCGGGCCTCAAGCGGGCGCTCGTGCTGGTGTTCATCTCGAGCCTGACCGATTTCGGCAACCCCTTGTTGCTCGCGGGCCGCGAGCTGCCCGTTCTGGCGGCGGTCGTCTACGACGAGATGACCGCGTTCCAGAATGCCGAGCTCGCCTCGGCCTTGGCCGTGCTCCTCCTGGTCCCGGGTCTTCTGCTGCATCTCGGCCTCGAGCGGATCGGCCGGCGGCGGCGGTTCGACACCACGCCCGGCCCGCCGGCCGAGGCGCCGTTGCCGCGGTCCTGGCAACGCGGCCTCGCCGCCCTCGCGGCCCTTGTCGGGAGCGCGGTCGCGACGATCTACGGCACGATCGTCCTGGGCTCGCTGACCCGGGTCTGGGGCGCCGACTGGTCCTTGACGCTGGTCCACTTCACCCCGGCGGGGCTGGGCGGGGCGATCGCCGGGCCGGGGGCGGCCCCGATCGAGCAGGGGCTCGACCTCGTCCCACAGAGCCTGCTCACAGCCGGCATCGCAGCACCGCTCGGCGGGCTCGCCGGGCTCGTGCTCGCCTTCGTCGTCGAACGGCTGCGGCCGCTCGGACGGGGGGCCCTCGCCTTCCTCGTGCTGCTGCCGGCGATCGTGCCCGGCCTGATCTTCGGGATCGGCTACATCCTGGCCTTCAACCTCCCGTTCGGCATCGCCGCCTTCTCGCTCACCGGCACGCTCGCGATCCTCGTGCTCAACATCGCCTTCGGCAACCTGTTCGTCGGGTTTTTGGCCGCCAGGGCCACCCTGGCCCGGATCGATCCGGCGATCGAGGAGGCGGCCGAGATCGCCGGCGCCGGCGTCCTGCGCCGCCTGGGCTCGGTGGTGGTGCCGATGCTCCGTCCGGCCCTCCTGCTCGGCACGCTCTACGTGTTCGTCGACGGCATGACCACGCTCTCCTCGGTGATCTTCCTCGTGAGCGGCGCGCACAAGCTCGCCTCGGTCGCCATCTTCAACGCCGCCAACGGCGGCGATTACGGGCGGGCGTGCGCGACGAGCGTGGCCATCCTGGCTTGTGCGGGCGTCGCGATGCTCGGCATCTGGCTGCTCGAGCGGCGCGATCGGGTCCGGCTCGGAGGCATCCGATGAGCATCGCCGAGCACCTTCTCGCGCGGGACGCCCAAGCGTTCTTCCACCAGGAAGGATCGACGCCCGGGGTGGGCGCGCTGCGCGCCGCGCGCGGTGCCTGGATCGAGACGGTGGACGGCGAGCGGCTGCTCGATTTCCACGGCAACACGGTCCACCATCTGGGCTACGCCCATCCCCGCTTGATCGCGGCGCTGAAGGCGCAGCTCGACGCGCTGCCTTTCTGTCCCCGGCGCTATACCAACGAGGTGGCGGTCGCCTTGGCCGAGGCGCTCCTCGCCCGCTGGCCGGGCCGCCCCGGCCGGGTGCTGTTCGCACCCGGCGGCTCGGAGGCCGTGGAGATCGCGCTCAAGCTCGCCCGGGTCGCGACCGGCCGCCACGCGACCGTCTCGCTCGAAGGCAGCTACCACGGCGACGGGTTCGGGCCGCTCGGGCTCGCGACCGCGCATCCCGACCCGCGGCTCGGTCCCCTCCTGCCCGACCGCCACCACCTCACGCCCTACTGGATCGACGCCGATCGCATGCTCGACGAGCTCCGCGCGTGGCTCCAAGGCGGCACGATCGCGGCGGTCGTGGCCGAGCCGATGCGCTCCCACGGCCACGTACCACTTTCGGGCCTCTGGCCCGAGGTGCGCCGGCTCTGCGAGCGGGCCGGTGCCAAGCTGATCTTCGACGGGATCCCCTCGGGGCTCGGCAAGACCGGCCGGTTCTTCTGCTTCGAGCACTTCGGCGCCGTCCCCGACGCCGTGGTCCTGGGCAAGGCCCTGGGCGGGGGCGTCGTACCGCTCGCGGCCGTGGTGGCGGATGCGGCCATGAACGTGGCGCCGGAGCTGGCGCTCGGTCACTACACCCACGAGAAGAACCCGTTCCTCTGCCGGGCCGGCCTCGCGACCCTCGAGATCCTCGAGGAGGAAGGGCTCGTCGCTCGGGCCGCGACGATCGGCGAGGTCCTGGCCGATCGGGTCGCTGCGTCCACCGGGATCCGACCCCGCGGGCTCGGCCTCTTGCGGGCCCTTACGCTGCCGCCCCCCTGGGCCGGCCGGGCGGAGGCGTTCGTCGCGGCGCTGCGCCACCAGGGCCTTTCGACCACCGCCAAGGGCGCGGATGCTTGTGGTCTCTCTCCACCGCTCGTGGTCGGCGAGGCGGAGATCGACGTCGCGGCGCCGGCCCTGCGGCGAACACTCCGGTGCGAGAGCGCTGCGGCCTGTCCACGGTGATCGCTTCCAAGTGGTCGGCCGGCTTGAAGAATCGTGCACCATGCTTATTCTTCGAGGCGTCCCGGACCTGCCAGTGTCGAACCCTCCGACGCACCATGCCGACCCGCCGGACGCTGCTGCCGTCGCTCGCTTCTGCTCTGTTCCTGCCGCGCGTCGCGCACGGCCACGCGGCGGCGGGCCTCCTCGCCGACCGGGTCGAGGTGCGCAAGCGCGAGCGGGTGATGGAGCTCTGGAACGGCGAGCTCCTGTTGCACCGGTTCCGGGTCGCCCTCGGCCGTCGGCCCGAGGGGCACAAGGTGAAGGAAGGCGACGGGCGCACGCCCGAAGGGCGCTACGAGCTCACCGAGTTCCTGCCCAAGAGCTATTATTACCGAGCGATCCGGATCTCTTACCCGAACGAGGAGGACCGGAGGCGGGCCCGGGCGCTCGGCGTTTCCCCGGGCGGTGACATCTTGATCCACGGGCTCGACCCGGCGATCGCGAAGCGGTTCCGCCGAGATCATTGGTTGTTCAATTGGACGCGGGGCTGTATCGCGGTGACCGACGAGGAGATGGACATCGTCTGGTCGAGTGTGACCCCGGGCACACCGATCGAGATCAAGCCCTGACGGCACGGCCGGTACCGGCCGGCTCGCCGCCGTCGATCGCCAGCGAAGAGGAGGAGAAGCGATGCGGAAACTGGTCTTGGGTGCGGTCGCGGCACCGCTCCTGCTCGTGGGTGGCTGCGCCACCAAGGGCGACATCGAGAGCCTGCGGCAGGAGATCGCCGGCGTGCGGGCGATCGCCCAGAGCGCGGAGCAGAAGGCCGCCGCGGCCGAGGCGAACTCGCGGCAGGCCGCCGCCGACGCCCAGCGGGCGGCGCAGGACGCGGCCATCGCCGGCGAGAAGGCCGACCGCATCTTCCGGGCAGGCCTGCGCAAGTGACGCCCCGCGGCACCTCCGCCCGGGCCCCGGGCGGGGGTGCCCGCTCGGCGCTCCGCCGCCGCGCCCTGCTCGGCTCGGCCCTCGCCTTGCCGATCGCCGCGGCGAGCGGGCGCCTCGCCCGCGCCGCCGGTCGCACGGGCGATCTGATCGGGGCGCTGCGTTTCTACGTCACCCGCGCCGAGGACACGCTCCTCGACGTGGCGGTCGCCCACGACATCGGGATCCTCGCGATCTCGGCGGCCAACCCGGGCATCGATCCCTGGATCCCGGGTGCCGATCAGCTGATCCTCTTGCCGACCGCCCATCTCCTGCCGGAAGCACCGCGCGAGGGCATCGTCATCAACAAAGCGGAGCTCGGCCTCTTTTGGTTCCCGAAGCGCGGCGCGATCCGCCGGCACGCGATCGGGGTCGGCCGCGAGGGCTTCGACACGCCCGTGGGCGAGACGCGGATCGTCCGCAAGCAGAAGGATCCGACCTGGTACCCGACGGCGAGCACCCGGGCCGACCGGCCGGAGCTGCCGCCCGTGGTCCCGCCCGGGCCGGACAACCCGCTCGGCCGGCACGCGCTCTATCTGGGTTGGCCGACCTACCTGATCCACGGCACCAACAAGCCCTACGGCGTCGGCCGGCGGGTCAGTCGCGGCTGCATCCGCATGTACCCCGAGGCGATCGAACGGCTTTACGAGGAGGTGCCGATCGGCACGCGCGTCACGGTCGTCGACCAACAATTCAAGGTCGGCTGGCACGAGGGCGAGCTCTATCTCGAGGCCCATCCCGATCTCGGCCAGCTGGAGGAGCTCGAGGAGAACTACAGCTTCACGCCCAACCCCGGCGCGGTCGAGGAAGCGGCGCTCGCCCTCGTCCGGCGCAAGGCCGCCGACGAGGTCGCCCGGGTGGACTGGGATCGGGTCGAGGCCGAACTCGTCGCCCGCCGCGGGATCCCGGTGCGGGTGACCTCGCCGGCTCCGCCCACCCTCGCCGCCGAGGAGCCGGTACCGAGGCGGGTCGAGGAGGAAGGTGGGTTCCTGGGCGGCGGGTTGCGCGGGATCTATTGAGGGGAGCGAGCCGCGCCGGTTGACCCCCGATCGGCCGGCGCCGAACATGCGGCCCGCGGAAACGTGCCGCGGAGGGGCGGGAAGTCTTGGCCCTCGACACGCTCAAGATCGTCAAGCGGCTCAAGGAAGCCGGGCTCGACGAGCGCCAGGCCGAGGCGATCACCGAGGTCCTGCGGGAGTCGCGCGAGCTCGATCTGGCCCAGATCGCGACCAAGGCCGACCTGGCGCTGCTCCGGGCGGAGATGCAGGCGCTGCGCACCGAGCTCCTGGGCGAGATGGACCGCCGGTTCGCGGCGATGGACGCTCGCTTCGCCGGGTTCGAGGGCGAGATGGACCGGCGCTTCGCGGCGGTCGACGGCAAGCTCGCCGTGCTCCAGGCCGAGCTCGGCATGCTCAAATGGATGATCGGCGGGGTGGGCTTCGGCCTCCTGCTCCTGATCGTGCGGTCGTTCTGGCCCGGAGCGTCCTGAGGCGGGCGGCGGTCAGCCCGTGGCGAGCGCCAGCACGGTCTTCGCTGCCGCGCGGGCGCGCGGCACCATCGTCGCGACCTCCATGTACTCCTCGGGCGTGTGGCCCTTGCCGCCGACCGGGCCGGTCGCGCACAGGGTCGGCACCCCGAGGGCCGCGGTGAAGCCGGAATCGGCGCAGCCACCCGAGAACTCGCCCTCGACCACGAGGCCCACCTCGCGCGCACAGCGCCGGTAGGTCTCGAACAGGGCTTCGGAGGCGGGGGTGGGCTCGAGCGGCAGGAACTCGCCCGCGATCTCGAGGGTGGCCCGGGTGTCGGGGACGTGGGCCGTGGCGATCACCGCGTCGATCGCGGCGAGCATGCGGTCGCGGTCGGGCCCCTTGACGTAGCGCAGGTCGATCTCCGCCCAGGCCTCGGGGGCGACCGTGTTGACCGATTGGCCACCGCCGATCTTGCCGACGTTGACGGTGATGCCGGCCTCGAGGTCAGTGAGGCCCATGAGCGCCACCGTCTTGTGGGCGAGGGCGAGGATCGCACTGCGGCCCTCGGCGTAAGCGCCGCCCGAATGCGCCGCCCGGCCGTGCACGGTCGTGCGCAGGAACACGCCGCCCTTGCGCGCGGTGCACACGTTGCCCGAGGGCCGGCCCGGCTCGGCGTTGAGCACCGCCCGGCAACCGCGCGCGGTCGCCTCGATCACCGGCCGGCTCACCGGGCTGCCGATCTCCTCGTCGCTCGTGAAGAGCCCCACGAGCGGGCAAGGCGCCCCACCCAGCCGCGCGAAGGCGGCGAGCACGAAGGCGTTCATGACGAGCCCGGCCTTCATGTCCGACACGCCGGGCCCGTAAGCCCGGCCGGCCTCGATGCGGAACGGCCGCCGCGCCGCCTCGCCCGCGGGAAAGACCGTGTCGCAATGGCCCAAGAGCAGGACCGGCGCGCCGCCCGGGCCCTCGACCCGGGCCTCGAGGATGTGACCCGAGCGGGTCTGCGGCAGCCAGCTGCAGGCGACACCCTGGTTCTCGAGGAAGGCGGCGAGCGTCTCGGCTACGGCCGTGACCCCGGCGTGGTCGTAGGAGCCGCTGTCGATGTTCACGATCCGCTCGAGCAGGTCGAGCATGGCGGGCTCCTGCTCGGCGAGCCAAGCGTCGGCGGGGAGGAGGCTCATGCGGGGCTCCCTCGGCCGGCCCGGGCGGCCGCGGCGGCGGCATCGAGCCAGGCGGCGTTGACGAGATCGCGCGAGCGGCCGGTCTCGAGGAACGCTCGCGTGGCGGCGGCCGACTTGCGCCGCACGTCGGCCACCCCCGAGGGCGTGTACCAGGCGGCGTGCGGGGTGAGGATCAGCCGGTGGCGCAAGGGCGAGCCCGGCGCGCGCCAGGCGGCGATCAGGGGATGGTCGGGCGAGGGCGGCTCCTCGGGCAGGACGTCGAGCCCGGCCGCGGCGAGCCGGCCGTCGAGCAGGGCCGCGTGGACCGCTTCGAGATCGACGATCGGCCCGCGCGCGGTGTTGATCAAGATCGCCCCGGGCTTGATCGCGGCGAGGGCGGCCCTCCCGATCAGCCCGCGGGTCTCCTCGGTCAAGGGCGTGTGGATCGAAACCACGTCCGCCTCGGCCAACAGCTCTTCGAGGCGCTCGCGCCGCTCGATGCCGAGGGCGAGCTCGGTGCCGGTCGGCTTGTAGGGGTCGAAGAAGACGACCCGCATGCCGAGCGCCTTCGCACGCAAGGCCGTGGCCGTGCCGATCCGGCCGAGGCCGACCACGGCGAAGGTGAGGGTCGCGAGCCGGCGGACGGTCGGCGCGGCGGCGAACTTCCAGTTGCCGACCGGGTCCTCGTGGAGCGTGGTCGTGTAGAGCGGGATGCCGCGCAAGAACGAAAGGGCGAGCGCGATCGCGTGGTCGGCGATGTCCATCGTGCCGTAGTCGGGCACGTTGAGCACCGCGATGCCGCGCCGGCCGGCGGCCTCGACGTCGATGTTGTCGTAGCCGACCCCGCAGCGGGTCACGACCCGAAGCCGCGGCATCCGATCGAGGAGCTCGCCCGTGACCCGCACGGCGTAGTTGCACAAGAGCGCGCGTGCCGTGGCGAGCCGATCCTCGGGCACACGGCCCCGCTCGGCCCAGCGGAAGACCTCGAGGCGATAGGCTTCGCCCAGCACCTCCCGCTCGAGGTCGGGCGGGCCTTCGAGGTGCCAATCGAGGCAGAGGAGGAGGTCGGGCACGAGGGGTTCCCCGGTCGCTTTCGACGCGGCGGGCTTAGACCAGCCCTGCGCCTCCGTCGACCGCCCGGCGCGCACGGGTGCCGCCGAGCCGATCTGCGCCGGGACCCCTGGCGTCCGGCGCGGGCAGCCCGCACGCTGCAGCGGCGTGGCGAGGGGAGGCCCGGGATGAAGATCGCGCGGATCGAGGAGTTGCATTGCGAGGCCGGCTGGCGGGTCTGGTCGTTCCTCAAGATCACGGCCGACGACGGCTCGGTCGGCTGGTCGGAGTACAACGAGAGCTACGGCGCGAAGGGGCTCACCGCGGTCATCCGCGGGCTCGGCGAGCGGCTCTTGGGCTTGGACCCGCGGCCGGTCGAGCGCCTCACGGCCTGGATGCACGCGCTCACCCGGGCGCATCCGGGCGGGATCGCGCAGATGGCGATCGCGGCGATCGAGAACGCGCTCGTCGACCTCAAGGCCCGGGCCCTCGGCGTGCCCGTGGCGGCACTTTTGGGTGGGCCCGTACGCGACCGGCTGCGGCTCTATTGGAGCCACGCGGGGTCCTACCGGCTGCGCTTCCACGAGCTCGTGGGCACCCCGCCCTTGCGCGACCTCGAGGGCTGCCGGGCGCTCGCGGCCGCGATCCGGGAGCGCGGCTTCACCGCGATGAAGACCAACATCTTCCTCTTCGACCGCGATCCACCGGAGATGTGGCAGCCGGGCTTCGCGCACCAGCCCGGTTGGCCCGAGCTCAACGTCGATCGGGCGACGCTGCGGCGGATCGAACGGCAGATGGCGGCCTTCCGCGAAGGGGCGGGCGACGAGGTCGATCTTCTGCTCGACCTCAACTTCAACTTCAAGACCGAAGGCTATCTCGAAGTTCTCCGGGCGATCGAACCCTTCGATCTCCTCTGGCTCGAGATCGACCTCATGGACCCCGCGGCGCTCGCCTGGATCCGCCGTCAGGCACGGACGCCGATCGCGTCCTGCGAATCCTTGTTCCACCGCCGCCAGTTCCGCCCGTTCCTCGAGCAGCAGGCGGTGGACGTGGCGATCGTGGACGTGCCCTGGAACGGGATTTTGGAATCGGTGAAGATCGCCTCCTTGTGCGAGACCTTCTCGGTGAACTGCGCACCGCACAATTTCTACGGGAACCTTTCGACGGCGATGAGCGCGCATTTCTGCGCCGCGATCCCGAACTTCCGGATCATGGAGATCGACATCGACGACGTGCCGTGGAAGGACGAGGTCGTGACACCACCCCGGATCGAGAACGGCCATCTCCTGTTGGGCGACGCGCCGGGCTGGGGGGTGGAAGTGAACGAGGCCGCGATCCGCCGGCGCGCCCCCGGGTGAAACCGCGGCCGGCGCGTGCTAGGTTCCCACGGGAGCTCGGGTGAGAGTTGGCCCTTGGGCGAAGCGGCGGAGCGGGTCTGGACGGTCGAGGCGTTCCTGGCACGCGGCGAGCAGCCGGGCGTGCGCGAGGAGCTCGTGAACGGCCGGATCGTCGCGATGGCCCCGCCGCGCGACCAGCACGGTACGATCGTCGCCAACGCGAGCTACGAGATCCGCCGCCGCCTGCGGCGACCCTGCCGGCTGGTCGCCGACACGGGCGTGCGGATCGACGACACGACCTTGTTCGTGCCGGATCTCGTCGTCTCCTGCTCGCCGCGCGACGCCGACGGGCGCACCGTCGATCCGGTCCTCGTTGTGGAGGTGCTTTCGCCTTCAACGCGAGATTTCGACCTCGGGCGCACGGCCGACGCCTACAGCGAGCTGCCGTCTTGCCGGGAGATCTGGCTGATCGACAGCGAGCGGCGCTGGGTCAGGATCTGGCGGCGGCTCGCCGAGGGCTGGAGCGTGAGCTCGCCGATGCGGGGCTCGGGTCGTTTCGAGAGTGCCGTGCTCGGCGATTCGATCGAGCTCGACGCGCTCTACGAAGAGAGCGGGCTCTAGGGGTCGGCCGTCGCGCGTCAGAGCACGCCGTATTTCGCGAAGACCTCGGCGAGCTTGGCGCCCTTGGCGAGTTCCTCGCGGGTGTGGCTCTCGCCCGTGACCTTGGCGAGGGCCGCCTCGATCACCTCGCTCGCGCGCTCCTCGGGGATGACCACGACCCCGTCGGCGTCGCCGAACACGAGGTCGCCCGGGCGGACCAGCACGCCGCCGCACATCACCGTGCCGTCGCGCTCGACCATCTTGCCGCGACCCTTCGAATCGAGCGGACCGATGCCGCCCGCGAAAACCGGGAAGCTCGCCTGGCGGATGTGCCGGATGTCGCGCACGAGCCCGTCGGTCACGCAGCCCGCGGCACCGCGTGCCTTGGCCGCGGTGGTCAAGAGCTCCCCCCAGGGCGCGATCCGCTCGGTCGGCCCGTGGCAGGCGAGCACCGCCACCTCGCCCGGTCGCAGATCGTCGACGAGCTCGATCTCGACGGCATAAGGGTTCTCGCCCGGGCGGGCCTCGTAGACCCGCAGGTACAGCCCGGTGCGGGCGCGGCCGAACAGCACGAGGCTCTCGTCGAGCGGGCGGACGAAGGGGCGCATGGCCTGGTTCGAAAGGCCCAGCGAATCGAGCGTGTCGGAGAGCACGGCCGCGTAGAGGACGGCTTTGAGCTGGTCGAGATCGAACGCCACGCGCGGCCTCCCGGGCTGGTACGGGTGGGAGGCTAGCCGGGCGCGGCGCCGGATGGCAGGGGGCCGCGCGCATGCGGCGTTTGCCCGGGCCCATCGGGTGGCGCTAGAAGCGGCCGCGGCGAACGGTGAGCGGGACGGTTTGGCCCGACATTTCCTCTTCGGCAGGCTCGGCGAGCGACTCGCGGCGGACGGCGTGGCCGAGCGCGCGCTCTGGGCGGTCGAGGGCGGGCTCGCGGCCGGGCTCTGGCGGCTCTTCGCGAGCCTGCCCTTGGAACGCGCCTCGGATCTCGGCGCCGCGCTCGGCCGGCGGCTCGGGCCGCGGCTCAAGAAGCACCGCCACGTCCTCGCCAACCTCGCGATCGCCCTCGCCGATCGCCCGGCCGAGGAACGCACGGCGATCGCCCGGGAGAGCTGGGCGAACGCGTTCCGCATGCTCGCCGAGCTGCCGCATCTGGCCGACCTCGTGGCCGGCCGCAGCGGCCGGATCGAGGTGGTCGATCCCCTGGGCGTGGCAGCCGCACTCGCCGGCCGGCCGGCGATCTACGTGACCGCACACGTCGGCAACTGGAACCTGACGCCGGTGGCGGCGGTGCGGGCCGGGATCCCGACCACCGTGATCTACCGGGCCCAGACGAGCCCGCGGATCGAGGCGTTCCTCGCCCGGGCGCGCGCCGAGCTGCCCTGGCGACACCTCGAGGTCGAGGAGGCGGCGCGCGGGATGCTGCGCGAGCTCGAGGCGGGTCGCTCGGTCGGCCTCCTCCCCGACCAACGCTTCGAAGGCGGCGAGCTCGTGCCCTTCTTCGGCCGGCCGGCGCCGACCCCGGTGGCCCCGGCTCGGATCGCGGTGAAGATGGGGCTGCCGTTCGTGGCGGCGCGAGTGGTCCGGCTCGAGGGTTGCCGCTTCGAGATCCGGATCGAGCCGCCGCTCGAGCCCGACCCCGCGATCCGCGACCCGCGGGAGCGGGCCTACGCCTTGACCGCGGCACTCAACCGGCTGTTCGAGGGCTGGATCCGCGAACGTCCCGAACAGTGGCTGTGCGCCAAGCGGCGCTGGCCGCGCACGCCGGCGCCGACCGGCGCTTCGGAGGCTCCACAACCTTGAGCGACCGTCCGGGGATCGACCGGCCGCCCAGGACCTGGCTCATGCTCGGCCACAAGGTGGGCGACAACGGCCAGATCCTGGCCCTGGCCGAGGGGCTCGGCTGGCCCTACGAGGTCAAGCACCTCGTCTACCGGAAGACCGAGCTCCTCACCAACCTGTTGGCGGGCCCCACCCTCATGGGCCTCGTGCGCGAGCGCTCGAGCCCGCTCGAGCCGCCCTGGCCCGAACTCGTGATCTCGGCCGGCCGGCGCAACGAGCCCTTGGTGCGCTGGATCCAGCGCGAAGCGGGCGGGCCGGGCAAGGTCCGGCTGGTCCATGTGGGCCGGCCCTGGGCGCGGCACGAATGCTTCGATCTCATCGTCACGACCCCGCAATACCGGCTGCCCGAGAAGCCCAACATCCTGCACAACGAGGCGCCCTTGCACCGGGTCACCGCCGCGCGGCTCGCCGAGGCGAAAGCCCGCTTCGCGCGGCACTTCGCGCACCTGCCGCGGCCGCGGATCGCGGTGATCCTGGGCGGCCATGCCGGGCCCTACAGCATGGACCGGGAGAACGGGGCGGTGCTCGGCTGGTACGCGGCGAAGCGCGCGCGCGAGGCGGGTGGCTCGCTGCTCGTCACATCCTCGGCGCGCACACCGGAGAAGGCGGTCGACGCCCTCGAGGCCGAGCTCGACGTGCCGGCCTTCCTCTACCGCTTCCGCCGCGACGATCCGGACAATCCTTATCTCGGCATCCTGGCGCTCGCCGACGAGCTGATCGTGACGTGCGATTCGATGTCGATGCTCGCCGAGGCCATCGCCACGGGCAAACCCGTCTTCATCTTCGACCTCGCCCGTGGCCGCGGCTCGCGGCGGCCGCCCGTGCCGCCCGCGGTCCGCCGCCGCACCCTCCTCGAGCGGCTCGCCGACATCCGCCTGCAGCCGATCGCCTACCGGCTCGGCATGCTCGTGGGCCCCAAGCGGCTCACCCGCGACGTCGGCATCATCCACCGCCGGCAGGTCGCCGCCGGCCGTGCGGTCTGGCTCGGCGATCCCTGGCCGCCGCCCGTCCCGCCGCCGGGCCCGCTCCTCGACCTCGAGCGGGCGGTGGCGGCCGTGAAGCGGCTCTTCGACCCCGACTGGGTGCCGCGCGCGAGCGTGCCGCAGGCGGGCTCGATCGGCAGCGAGCTCTTGGCCCGGCTGTTCCAGTGAGGTTCGGCCATCCGGCTTGACGGCGGCCGCGCGGCCGCCACCTCTCCGCGTGGAGGGGGTGCCATGACGGCGAGCGGCGCGGCGATCGAACGGATCGAACTGCCGGAGCCCTTGGGGGTGATCCGGCCGGTGCGCTTCGAGCGGCAGCACTGGCACCGCCTCGGCCGCGCCGAGGGCGAGCTTTCGATCGGCTACGACGCCGCCGACCGACCGGTCCGGGTCGAGTATCATTGGATCCGCTGGCTGAGCCGGGCCGACCCGCGGCTCCGGGACGTCTACACGGCCGAGCTCTGGGCCCGCCGGCCGGCCGGCGACTGGCTCTACATCGTCCGCCCCGGGCTCGACCGGTTCGCGCTCGTGGCGCACGCCGACTTGGCCCCGCTGTTGGCCCGCCACCTCGCCATCGAGCTCGGCGATTGAGCCGGGCGAACGAAGGGAGACCCGCCATGGGATTCGGCCGCAAGCCGCTCACGCTCCCGAGCCCGGCCGAGGCCCTGCCCGGCCGCGCCGAACGGCCCTTTCCGCTTTCCGGCCGGCACGCGGTGAGCGGCCGCTCGATCTTCCCGCCCTTTCCCGAGGGCACGGCCACGATCCAGCTCGGCATGGGCTGCTTCTGGGGGGCCGAGCGGCTCTTCTGGCAATTGCCGGGGGTGTGGGTCACGGCCGTGGGCTACGCGGGCGGGCACACGCCGAACCCGACCTACGAGGAGGTCTGCAGCGGCCGCACGGGTCACGCCGAGGTCGTGCTCGTCGTCTACGATCCCGCCGTGCTGGATCACGGCGAGCTCTTGCGGGCGTTCTTCGAGGGCCACGACCCGACCCAGGGGATGCGCCAGGGCAACGATGTCGGGACCCAGTACCGCAGCGCGATCTATTGGACCCTGGAGGCGCAGCGGGCGGCCGCGGAGGCGCTCGTCGCGGCCTATGGCGCGGCCTTGGCGCGGGTCGGCTACGGGCCGATCACCACCGAGATCCGCCCGGCCGGGCCCTTCTGGTACGCCGAGGAGGACCATCAGCAGTACCTGCACAAGCGCCCCTGGGGCTATTGCGGCCTCGGCGGCACGGGCGTGCGCTGCCCGACACCCACCGGTGCGACGGCGTGAGCGGGCCCGGGGCACTCCTGCTGGTCCGGGCGGTGGTGCCGGATCCGGCCGACCGGGCGGCGTTCGACCGGCGCTGGCGCGATCGGGTGACCCGCACCCGCGAGCCCGTGGGCCTGGTCCGAGCCCTCGACCGAGGCAGCTGAGGGGATCCGCGCTCGGCTTTCGAGCCCCCACGCCGGCAGGGGAGCCCGGCGAGGAAAAATGATTGCATCTTCCGGCCGTTGCAGCGAAACGTCGACTCTCTCGACATTCGGAGTATCCGGCCGGTGGAAAAAGAATCGATCGTTCGCCGCAAAGAGGAGATCGTCGCCCGTTACGGTCCTTGGACTGCGCACGACATCGATCTCGGCCACGGAATTCGCACGCTCGGTTTCGACTACGAGGCGGACAAGCTCGCGCGCATCGTCCAGATCGTGGCCGACCTCGCCGGCGCGCCGTTCGAGCGGCTGCGGATCCTCGATCTCGGCTGCCTCGAGGGAGGCTACGCGGTCGAGCTCGCCCGGCGCGGCGCCACGGTCGTGGCGGTCGAGGGGCGCCGCGCTAACCTCGAAAAGGCCCGGTTCGCCAAGGAGGTGCTCGGCCTCGACCGGCTCGAGCTCGTGCTCGGCGACGTCCGCGAGCTCGCGGTCGAGCGGGTCGGCCGATTCGACGCGGCGCTGTGCTTGGGCCTGCTCTACCATCTCGACGCGCCGGATTGCTTCGAGCTCGTCCACCGCATGGCCGAGCTCACGACCCGGCTCCTCGTGATCGACAGCTACATCGGGATCGGCGCGCTCCAGCGGTTCGAGCATCGCGGCCGGACCTACTGGGGTCGCCCGATCCGCGAGCACGAGCCGGACGCCCCGGAAGAGGAGCGCCTCGCCGACCACTGGGCCTCGCTCGACAATCCGCGCAGCGTCTGGCTCGCTCGGACTTCCCTGCTCAACCTCTTGGCCGATGCCGGGTTCAGCTCGACCTTCACCTGCGAGGTGCCGTTCGAGCCGAACAAGCCGGCCGACCGCGCGACGCTGGTCGCGATCCGCGGCGAGCGGCAGCGGCTGTTCGCCATGCCCGAAGCGAACGACGGCTTGGCGGCGATGCGCCTGCCACCGTTCGAGCGGCGCCTGCCCTCGCGCAAGCAGCGGCTCGCCTTCGTGCTCGAGGAGCGGCTCACCCGGCTCGTGCCGAAGCCCGCACGACGGCTCGCCAAGCAGCTTTTGGGCCGGGCCTAGCCCCAGAGCTCGGGCGGCGGGGGCTGCACGAGGCTGCCCTGGTATTTGAGCCCCGGTGTGCGGTCCTCGGCCAGGAGCAGCGGGCCGTCGAGATCGACGAAGGTCGCGCGCTGGGCCAAGAGGATCGCCGGGGCCATCGCCAAAGAGGTGCCGAGCATGCAGCCCACCATGAGGCCGAAGCCCAATTCGGTGGCGCGCCGGGCGAAGGCGAGCCCCTCGGTGAAGCCGCCGGTCTTGTCGAGCTTCAAGTTGACGACCTCGTAGCGGCCGACCAGCCGGTCGAGGCTGTCGCTCGCGTGCACGCTCTCGTCGGCGCCGACCGGCACGGGGTGCGGGATGTCGGCGAGCATGGCGTCCTGGCCCGCCGGCAAGGGCTGCTCGACCAGCGCCACGCCGCACTCGGCCATCACGTCGAGCCAGGAGGCGACCCAGTCGGGGTGCCAGGACTCGTTGGCGTCGACCAGGAGCTTGGCCTTGGGGGCGGCGGCGCGGACCGCGCGGATCCGGGCGAGGTCGCCCTCGCCGCCGAGCTTGACCTTGAGGATCGGCCGGTCGGCCGCTTGCCGGGCGGCTTCGGCCATCGCTTCGGGGCTGCCGAGCGAGAGGGTGAAGGCGGTCAGCAGAGCCTTGGGTGCCTGGATGCCGGCGAGCCGCCAGACGGGCTTCCTGGCGAGCTTCGCCTCGAGGTCCCAGAGCGCGCAATCGAGGGCGTTGCGGGCCGCCCCGGGCGGCAGCACCTTGGCGAGCTCGGCGCGGCTCCCGCCGCTCTCGATCAGCTCGCGCACGCGCTCGATCTGGGCGAGCACGCTTTCCACCGTCTCGCCGTAGCGCGGGTAGGGCACACCCTCGCCGCGGCCGAGTGCGGCGCCCTCGCGGATCTCCACCAGGACCACGTCGGCATGGGTCCGCGAGCCGCGGGCGATCGTGAAGGTGCCGCGGACCTTGAACCGCTCGTGGCGGGCCTCGAGGGTGCGGACGCTCACCAGAGCGCGTCCGCGATGCGGCCGACCCCGGTGGCGATCGGGTCGACCGCCGGCAGGCCGAGCTCGTCCTCGACCCGGGCCAAATAGGCGGCCCGGCGGTCGGGCTCGAGAAGGTGCGTGTCGATCGCCACGCCGACCGCGCGGACCGCGGGGTTGGTGAGCCGTGCCGCCTGCAGGTTGGCCTCGAGACATTCGCGCAGGCCGGGCAGCTTCTGGTGCGGCAGGCCGCGCATGTGGGTCCGGGTCGGCTCGTGGCAGAGCACGAGGGCGTCGGGCTGGCTGCCGTGGATCAGGCCGAGCGTGACGCCGGCGAAGGCCGGGTGGAAGAGCGAGCCCTGGCCCTCGATCACGTCCCAATGGTCGGGGTCGTTGTCGGGGGTGAGCCACTCCGCCGCCCCGGCGATGAAGTCGGCCACCACCGCGTCGATCGCGACACCGTGGCCGGAGATCATGACGCCGGTCTGGCCGGTGCCGCGGAAGGTCGCCTTGCGGCCGGGCGCCAGGAGCTCCCGCTCGAGGGCCAAAGCCGTGTACTTCTTGCCGCAGGAGCAGTCGGTTCCGACGGTCAAGAGCCGCTTGCCGGTCCGCTTGATGCCGGTCGCGGTCTTGAAGCGGTGCTTCGGGTGGCGGACGTCGAACAGGTCCCGGCCGGTCCGGTCGGCCGCCTCGGCCACCGCCGGGATGTCGGCGAGCCGCTGGTGCAGGCCGGAGGCGACGTCCATGCCGGCCTCGAGCGCCTCGACGATCACCGGGACCCAATGCTCGGCGAGCCAGCCGCCGGAATTGGCGACCGCCACGATCATCGTCCGGCAACCCGCCGCCGCCGCCTCGCGCACGGTCATCTCGGGCAGGCGGCAATCGGCCTTGCAGCCGGGCAGGCGGAGCTGCGCCAAGCAGCGCTCCGGGCGCCAGTCGACGAGGCCGTGCGCCGTCTTGGCGGCGAGCTGGTCCTGGACGTCGCCGAGGAACAGCAGATAAGGGGGTCGCATCCTGCTCCGGTCCGGCTCGAGGCGCGCGCGGGCTCGTCGCCCGACGCCTGCCATCGTAGCCCGCCCGTGGGCCGCCAGCAACTTGCGCGCAGCCCGCGCGCCGGGCTGCTGCCGCGCCGCTCCCGGGGGCTCGTGCCGACCCGCCGGCAGCTCGCGAACCGGGCGCGCGGCGGCTCAGAACCGGAAGAGGGTGAAGCGCGGCACCTTCCGCCATTCCTCGGGGGCGAGCCGGCCGTCGCGGTCGAGGTCGGCGCGGACGAACTCGTCGGTCCGCGCCAAGCTGAACTCGAGGGCGCTTACGAGGCCGTCGCCGTCGCGGTCGGACTCGAGCCGCAAGCCCGCGAGCGCCTCGAGCTCGGCGCGCGAGAGCCGCCCGTCGCGGTTGCGATCGCCCGCTTCCACGAGCTGGAGCGCCTCGTGGCGGGAGACGAAGCCGTCGCCGTCCGCGTCGAGGACGGCGAAGCCCCCGCGAACTTCCGAAAGGTCGAGCTTGCCGTCGCGGTTCCGGTCGAGCTCGCGGAACGTCTCGCGGGTGCGCTCCTGCCAGTCGCGGGCGCGGTAGACGCCGCCCGTGGCCGCGGGGGGCTCGGGCGCCGACTCCGCTTCGACCGGCGGTGCCGCCGCGGGCGGCTCGGGCGGCGCTTCGGCGCAGCCGGCGAGCAGGGCCACGGCGAGCGCCGCCGCCCGGGCGGGTGCAGCCGCGACGGGCGGGCGGTGGCGGCATCCGGCCATGGCTGCTGGCTCCGCGAGGGGTGAGGGCCGCGGCGCGGCGCGCCGGCTCGGGTTCAGGTGCCGACCGCGAAGGGCGCGGTCAAGCGGCGCAACGCGGCGACGACCGAAAGGGCGGTGAGCCGGCCGGTGCGCGGATTCTCGGCACTCGGTACGTTGGCGATGGTCATCGAGAAGGAGGCTTCCTCGGCCTCGACCTCGATCCGGTGGGTGTTGCGGGTGACCGTCGGGTCGGCCCAGATCTCGAGCCGGGTGCGGTCGGGGCCGATGCCGGCGAGGGCCAAGGCCGCGGCGACGTTGACATTGGCCGGGAAGCCTTTGGCCCCCTCGCGGGCGCTGCCCTCGAACACGCGCAACGGCGCCTCGAGCCGGTCGAGGGTGATGCCGCGCTCGACCAGATAGGGGGCCCCGGCGAGCCCGGCGGGCGGCTTGCGGGTCTCCATCCGAACCGACCGGATCGTCCCTTCGGCCGCCGCGCGCACCGCATCGAGGCCCAAAAGCGCGCCCGTGGGCGGAAGGATCCGCGCGCCCGTCCTCCTCGCGAGCTCGACGAGGTCGAGATGGTCCAAGAGCGCCCCGACCGAGAGCGGCAAGAAGATCCTCCCGGCGCGAACGGCGGGCTCGGCGACCGCGCGGAAGACCGCGGCCGGGGCACATTCGACCACGATCTCGGCCCGTTCGGCGAGCTCGGCGAGCGGCACCACCGGCACCGGCCGGGCGAGCCTCGCGGCCATCCGGGCGCGGGTGGCCTCGGCGTCGCGGGCGCTCACCGCGACGAGTTCGAGCCCTTCGATCCCTCGGTCGAGTCGCTCGGCTACGGTGGCGCCGATCGCGCCGAACCCGGCGATCGCGACGGTCAGGTTCGGCACGGGGCACCTCCACGAGTGAGCCCGCGCCGGCCGAAGCGGCCGGGAGCGGGTCTGCCGCTTCCCCGGCGCGCATGCTAGCCGCTGGACGGGCGGGGCGACAGCGGCCAGCCTGGACGCGGGCAGGGGGAGGGGGCTCGATGAACGAACTCTGGCGGCTTTCGGCGTGCGAACTCGTGCGACGGTTGAAGGTGGGCGAGGTGCGGCCGGTCGAGGCGCTCGAGGCGGCGCTCGCCCGGATCGAGGCGGTCGAGCCGCGGCTCAACGCGATCCCCACCCTCTGCGAAGCGCGCGCCCGGCGCCAGGCCGAGCGGATCGAGCGGGGCGAGATCGCCCCGCCCGACGACGGCCGCGGCTGGCTCGCCGGTCTCCCGATCGTCATCAAGGACTTGAACGACGTCGCGGGTGTACGGACGACCTACGGCTCGCCGATCTTCGCCGACCACGTGCCGGAACGCTCGGGCTTCGAGGTCGAGCGGCTCGAAGCGCGCGGCGCCGTGATCGTCGGCAAGTCGAACACGCCCGAGTTCGGTGCCGGTGCCCAGACCTTCAACGAGGTGTTCGGCGTCACCCGCAACCCCTGGAACACCGATCTCACCTGCGCCGGCTCCTCGGGCGGCTCGGCCGTGGCGCTCGCTTCGGGCGAGGTCTGGCTCGCCAACGGCTCGGACCTCGGCGGTTCCTTGCGCACGCCCGCCGCGTTCTGCTCGGTCGTGGGGCTCAGGCCGTCCCCCGGGCGCGTGCCGCACGGGCCCGTGGCGAGTCCCTTCCAGACCCTCTCGGTCGAGGGGCCGATGGCCCGGAACGTGCGCGATCTGGCCCTCCTGCTCGACGCCCAGGCGGGCTTCGACCCGCGCGACCCCTTGAGCTTCGATCCACCCGCCCTGCCCTTCGTCGAGGCGGTCGAGCGGCCGCCGCGCCTCGTCCGGGTCGCCTTTTCGGCCGATCTCGGCGGGATCACGCCGGTCGACCCCGAGGTCGCGCGGATCTGCCGGGCGGCGGCCGAGCGCTTCGCCGAGCTCGGCTGCGAGGTCGTGCTCGACGCCTGCCCGGACCTCGCGGATGCGGTCGAGGTCTTCCGGGTGCTCCGGGCCGAGCAATTCGTGACCGCTCGGGCGCCGCTTCTCGAGCGCTACCGGGAGCTCCTCAAGCCCGAGGTGATCTGGAACATCGAGACGGGGATGAAGCTCACGGCCGAGGAGATCGGTCGGGCCGAGCGCCGCCGTGGCCAGATGCAGGCGAGTGCCGCCGCCTTCTTCGAGCGGTTCGACTTGCTGTTGTGCCCGGCGGCGATCGTCCCGCCCTTCCCGGTCGAGCGGCGCTATCTCGAAGAGCTCGGCGGCCACCGCTTCCCGAGCTACATCGACTGGGTGGCGATCACTTACGCGATCACCTTGACCGGCTTGCCGGCCCTCACCCTGCCCTGCGGCTTCACCGAGGCGGGGCTGCCCGTGGGCCTGCAGATGGTGGGCCGGCCGCGCGGCGAGGCCGAGCTCCTGGCCGCCGCCGCCCGGCTCGAGGATCTCTTGGGCATCGCGCCGCTCCTGCCGATCGACCCGCGCCCGCCGGCCGCTTCAGGGGCGAGCTGAGGCCGGCGGCTCGCCCAGGGCCGCGAGGATCGCCTCCAGGATCGCCTCGGGCGGCCGGTCGATCGGGACTTCGACCACGTCCGGCTCGCCCGAGGGGTCCTCGAGCGTGGCGAGCTGCGAGGGGAGGAGGGAGGCCGGCATGTAGTGGCCACGCCGTTCGGCGAGCCGGGCGGCGATCAAGGCTTCGGGCCCCCGGAGATGGGCGAAGCGGAGTTCGGGCCCGGCCCGCTGCAAAAGGTCGCGATAGGCGCGCTTCAAGGCCGAGCAGGCGAGGACCACGGTCTCGCCGGCGGCGAGCGCGCGGGCGAGCTCGGCCCGGATCGCCTCGAGCCAGGGCCGGCGGTCGGCGTCCTCGAGCGGGATCCCGGCGCGCATCTTGGCGACATTGGCGGGCGGGTGGAACGCATCGCCCTCGAGGAAGCGGGCGTCGAGCCGCTCGGCCAGGAGGCGGCCGACCGCGGTCTTGCCGGCGCCCGTCACACCCACGAGCGCGATCGCCCGACCGTGGCGCGGTTCGAGGCTCATGCGCCGCGCCAGAGATCGTGGAAGCGGCCGAACCGGTCGACCCGCTCGAAGCCGTGCGCGCCGAACCGGTCGCGCATCGTCTGGATCAGATCGGCCGGAAGACGCGCGCTCGAAAGCCCGTCGAGCCAGGCGAGGCTCGCGGCCATCGCTGGCACCGGTAGGCCCGTGCGGACGGCGTCGGCCACCGCGGTGCGCAGATCGGCGAGGCCCGAGAGGAGGAGGGCCAGGAGCTCCTCGTCGAGCAGCAGGAAGGGAAGATCGGGGTCGCGCTGGAACGCCCGGACGATCGGTTCGAGGAGAGCGCCGCGCAGGATGCAGCCCGCCCGCCACACCCGGGCGACGTCGCCCGGTGGCCCGGGCCAGCCGCGCGCCCGGGAAGACTCGGCGAGGATCGCGAGGCCCTGGGCGTGAGCCGCGATCATCGTGGCGAGCAAGGCCCCCTCGAGATCCTCCGGGCGACCCGAGGGCCCGGCCTCGCCGGGCCGCGGCAGGAGCCGGGCGAGCTCGGCCCGGACCGGCGCGGCGGAAAGCGAGCGGGCCTGGACCGCCTCGAGGAGGGTCGGGGCCGGAACGCCGAGTTCGAGCGCCTCGATCGCCGTCCAAGCGCCGGTGCCCTTCTGCTCGGCGCGGTCGCGGACCAGGCCGAGGAGCGGCCGGCCGGTCTCGGGATCACGGGTGCGCAGCACACGGACCGCGGTCTCGAGGAGAAAGCCGCCGCAGGGCCCCGCGGCCCAGCTCTCCAAGAGATCGGCGATCGCCGGCAGATCGAGGCCGTGGCCGCGCCGGGCGAGGTCGTAGACCTCGGCCAGGCCCTGCATGATCGCGTACTCGATCCCGTTGTGGACCATCTTGACGAGATGGCCCGCGGGCGGCGGGCCGAACCGGGCGCAGCAGGGGGTGCCGTCCTCGGCCCGCGCTGCCACGGCCTCGAGGAGTGGCCGGACGGTCGCGAAGGCGTCGGGCTCGGCGCCGACCATGATCGAGGAGCCGTAACGCGCCCCCTCCTCGCCGCCCGAGATCCCGGCGCCCACGAGCGCGAGGCCGGCGGCGGCGAGCCGCGCGGCGCGCCGTTCGGTGTCCCGCCAATGGCTGTTGCCGCCGTCGATCACGACGTCGCCGGGCGCGAGGAGCGGAACGAGTTCGTCGAGCACGGAATCGACGGGCGGACCGGCCGGGACCATCAGAAGAACGCAGCGGGGCGGCGGCAGGGCGGCGACGAGCCCGGCCGGATCGACCACGAGCTCGAGGCCGGCTCGGGCCGCCGTCCGGCGGGCGGGCTCGGCCGGATCGTAGGCGACCGGCGCCACGCCCTTCTCGCGGAAGTTGAGGGCCAGGTTCCGGCCCATCGTGCCGAGGCCCAGGATGCCGACCGTCCGGCTCGCGGTCATCGCAAGCGCCGTCTCCGCCGCCGCACCTTGTGGTGCTCGGCCCGGCATGCCACGGTCGATCCCGTTCCGGAAGAGCCGCGCGAGGGGAGGCCGGCCGTGGCGCGCGAGCAGCTCGTCCGTCGCTACTACAATGTCGAAACCTTGCGCCGGGCTGCCCGGCGGGTGTTGCCGAAGGTGATCTTCGACTTCGCCGACGGCGGGGCCGAGGACGAGGTGACGCTCCGCCGGAACGAGAGCGATTTCGACGCCCTCGAGATCGTGCCGCGGATCTGCACGGGCCCGGCCGAGCGCGATCTCTCGGTCGAACTCTTCGGCCGCCGGCTCGCGTTTCCGGTGCTGATCGCCCCGACCGGCCTTTCCGGGATCCTCTGGCCGCAGGGTGAGATCCACGCGGCGCGAGCGTCACACGCCGCCGGCACGATCTACTGCCAATCCCACGGCTCGACCTGCACGATCGAGGAGCTCGCCGAGGCCGCACCGGGCCCACGCTGGTTCCAGGTCTTCCTCTACCGCGACCGTGGGCTCACCGCCTCGATGGTCGAGCGAGCGGCGGCGGCCGGTTGCGAAGCCTTGATCTTGACGGTCGACAACCAGGTTCTGGGCCAGCGCGAGCGCGACCTCGCGAACGGCTTTGCGATCCCGCCTCGGCTCGGGCTGCGCGGGCTCCTCGACATGGCGCGGCACCCGGGTTGGCTCCTGCGAACGAAGGCTGCGCGCGGGATCGGCTTCGCCAATTACCGAGGGGCAGCGGGCCACGCGGACGACATCCTCTCGCTTGCCGCCTACATCGCCCGGATGCTCGACCCGGGGCTTTCCTGGCACGACGTCGACTGGCTGCGCGGGCTCTGGAAGGGCCCTTTCCTGCTCAAAGGCATCCTCCATCCGGAAGATGCCCGGATCGCCGCCGAGCACGGGGTCGACGGGCTCTTCGTCTCGAACCACGGCGGCCGCCAGCTCGACGGCGCGATCTCGGCGATCGCCGCCTTGCCCGAGATCGCGGATGCGGTGGGCGACCGGCTCGTCCTGTTGCTCGACGGCGGGGTGCGACGCGGGGTCGACGTCCTGCGGGCGCTCGCGCTCGGGGCCCGGGCCGTGGCGATCGGCCGACCGCATTGGTGGGGCCTCGCGGTGGCGGGCGAGGCCGGCGTGGCGCTCGTGCTCGACATCTTGCGCCGCGAGCTCGACCGGGCGATAGCGCTCTCGGGTTGCGCGCGGATCGCCGAGGTCGACCGGCGTCTGCTGGCGCCGGCAGGGCGCGGGGCGGCAGCCTCCGCTCGGCTGCGGCTCGCGGCTCAGCCGCGCTTTTCCCAGATCGAGCCCTCGAGCCAATCGGTCGCCGCGCCGAGCCGCTCGTAGACGAGGCAAACCAAGCCGGGCTCGAGGGTCGCCCGCAGCTCGGCCTCCTCGAGGCAGAAGGCCGGGTCGAAGCCGCCGGCACGGGCCCGCTCGCGGCCGAAGGAGCAGAGCAGCACGCGGCCGCCCGGCGCGAGCCGCTCGACGAGCCGGGCCCATTGGGCGGGCGAGGGTTTGTAGCGGACCACGACGAGGCCGGTGAACCGACCGAGGCCGTCGAGGGCGACCGGGTCGTCGAGATCGGCACAGCGTGTCGCGACCTCGACCCGCCGGCCGCGGGCGGCACGCGAGAGCTGCTCGAGCGCGGTCGGCGAAATGTCGACGGCGGTCACCGCGAAACCCCGGGCGGCTAGCCAGAGTGCGTTGCGACCCGCGCCGGCGGCGACGTCGAGGACCGGTCCTTCCGGCAATTGGCGGGCGTTCTCGACGAGCCAGGGCTCGGGAAGGTCGGGGTCTCCTTCCCGCTCCCGCCACCGCTTCTCCCAGCGCTCGCGGTCGGTCTCGCTCACGGCGAGTCCGCTCGGTGGCCGGGCACGGGGCGCGGTTTCAAGGCGGCAATCCCGCGCGCAACAGGCCCTCGCGGAAATGCTCGCGCTCGACCGGGTCGATGTCGGGCTGGGTCGCGATCCAGTCGGAGACGGTAAAGCCCGGCTGGCGGCGCAACACGAGCTCGGCGTAGCGCCGCGCTTTCTCCGGACGGCCGGCGAGCGCGTGGCTCGCGGCCAACAGCCGGCAGCCCTCGCTCGGGTCGCGCATCCGGCCGATCACGGCCACCACCTCGTCGTAGCGGCGCAGGGCGAACAGGGCGTCGGCCTCGCTCCAGAGATAGATGTCGGGGTAGTGTGGGTTGAGGCGCTTGGCACGCGCCACGAGCTCGAGCGCTTCGCTCGGCCGGCCGGCATAGACGAGCGCATCGGCCATGAGCGCCAGGATGTCCGGATCGTTGGGGTTGAGCCGGTGCGCGGTGACGTAGGATTCGAGCGCCCCCGCCACGTCCTTGGCGTAGAGCTTGACCCAGGCGAGCTCGGCATGGCCGCGGGCGTCGGCGGGATCGATGGCGACGGCGCGCTCGGCCAGAGCCCTGGCTTCTTCGAGCGAGCGCGCCGGATCGCCGCTCCAGCGGTAGCGCCAATCGTAGCTGTGGGTACGGGAGAGCATGGCGTAGGCCCGGCCGTAACCCGGGTCGATCTCGACGGCGCGGAGGAAGGCGCGGCGCGCCTTCTCGTTCGCCTCACGGGTGTAGCGGTAGAGCTCGCGCAGGCCCAGGATCAGATGGCCGTAGGCCTCGAGCCGCCGGCCGCTGCCGCTCGCGAGGCGCTTCTGCTCGTGCTCCTCGACCCGACCGGCGAGGGTGGCGGCGAGTCGCCGGGCGAGATAGGCCTCGGCCTGCAGAAGGTCCACGACCCGCCGCTCCCAGCGCTCGCTCCAGGCGACCTTGCCGGTCGCGGTCTCGACCAGATGGGCGGTCAGCCGGACCCGGTCGGCCTCGAGGACGAGGCTGCCGTCGAGGGCGTAGTGGACACCGAGCTCGTGGCCGACCGAGGCCGGGGAGCGGCCCTGGTCGCGGTAGGCGAAGGCGCTCGCCCGGCCGATCACGAAGAGGTCGCGGAAGCGGGAAAGATCGGCGATCACCTCGTCGGTGAGACCCTCGGCGAGCAGCCGGGCGCGTGGGTCGACGCCCAGGCCGCGGAAGGGGAGGACGACGATCGAGGGGACCGGGGGCAAGGCGAGACCGCCGACCGCTCGGCGCCGGCCGGCGGCATCGGAGGGGGCATCGGCGCGTCGGGCGCGGAAGACCGCGACCGGCTCGGGTAGGTTCTTGAGCCGCAAGAGCCCTTCGGCCGCGAAGGCGATCTCGGGGCTCTGGCCGACCCGCTCCTGGACGCTCGCCGAGACCAGCACCTCGCCCGGCTCGGCGATCTCCTGGATCCGCGCGGCGCGGTTGACGGCGAGCCCGTAGAGCTCGTCGCCTTCGGCGATGAGCTCGCCATGGTCGAGGCCGACCCGGTAGCGTAGCGGCTCGAGGTCGGCGCGGCCGGTGGGTGGCTCGGCGAGCCGGGTCTGGATGGCGAGCGCGCACAGGACCCCGCTCTTGGGGTCGCCGAATTCGGCGAGCACACTGTCGGCTGCCTGGTTGACCACCCGTCCGCCGGCGGCGGCCACGCAGGCGGCGAACACCGATCGGCAGCTCTTGAGGGTCGCCACCGTGCCACTCGGGTCGCGAGCCAGCCGCCCGGTGTAGTTCTCGAGGTCGGCGTGCAGCACCGTGACGGCGCGCACGCTCGAGGTGGGTGGCACGCCCGCACAACCTCCGGTTCGACGGACCCGTGCGTTTCTAACGGTCGGCCGGCCGGGCGGCAACGGGGCGGCCGGGGCCGCCGCCGGCCGTGCTTGACGCCCCGGGCGGTGGGGCCTACATGCGGCCGGCGTCGGGGCGCATAGCTCAGTTGGTAGAGCAGCTGACTCTTAATCAGCGGGTCCTAGGTTCGAGTCCTAGTGCGCCCACCACCTAGTCCCGGACACGTGTCGATTTCCGCGAGCGGCGCCTGCCGGATGGACGGTCGGGCGTCACGGGTGTTTCGGACCCCGTGCGGACCCCACGGTCGGCGGACCCGAACGGCGGCCCGCGCCAGCCTCGCACTCGGTTGCCGTCCGGGGGGTCGGGCCGGCCGAAGCGAAAAGGGGCGCGTTTCTCTGCGGGCCGAGCGGTGCGCTGGCACTCCGGGTCGCCTTCGCGGGCCTGACCATGGCGGACCTCCTGCGCCCGCCGCGGGCGAGCGCGCCCCGCCGGCCGGCGATCGCCGGCCTCGTCCGGCGCCGCCCCGCTGCCGCCGGTGATCGGCCCGTGCGAGGTCGACCGGCCCCGAGCCTGCGCCATTCGGCCAGTGCGCCGGCCCGCCCCGTCCGGGCTCCCCGACCCGGCCCGGAAGGTGGGTAGGCGTGCGGGTGCGTGCCGCGCCTTCTCGATGAAGGCGCGCTCCGAGCGGGCCGTTCGCGGGACGCGCTGGCGGAGGGGGTGGGATTCGAACCCACGGAGGGCGAACCCTCGCTGGTTTTCAAGACCAGTCCGTTAAACCGCTCCGGCACCCCTCCCTCAGGGGCCGCTTAGAGCCCGCGGCCGTGTGCGGTCAACGGAGCGGGGGGCGCCAACGCGGCTGCCGCTCAGCTCACGCCCACGCAGCCGCCGCCCCTGGCCCGCGCCTCGGCGAGGCCGGCCCGGGCCCGGGCGATCAGCGTGCCGAGGGTCTCGGCGGCGCCGAGCCAGGTCGCGACCCCGATGCTGGCGAGCACCGGGGCGCCGGCCCCGGGCTCGCTTCCCGGCGGGCCGCTCGCGAGGATCCGCCGGGCGAGCCGCGAGGCACCGGCGAGCCCGGTCCCGGGGAGCAGCACGACGATCTCCTCGCTCTCCCAGCGGCCGACCAGATCGGTCGAGCGCAGCCGGGCGCGCACCCGGGCCGCCAGCCGGACCACCGGGGAGGAGCCGTCCGGGAAAGCCTCGCGCGGCTCGTCGGGGGCGACGAGCAGGAGCGAGAGCCGGCCGCCGTAGCGCTGCCGGCGGGCGATCTCCTCGGCCGCGCGTTGCGCCAGATAGGCGGCGGTCAGACAGCCGGTCTCGCGGTCGTGGGTGGCGGCCTGCAAGAGCAGGGATTGGACCACCGGCCGCTGCAAGAGGGGGATCGGGCCGGGCGGACTTTCGGCCATGCGCGAGGGCTCCCGTCGGCGACGGGGGCAGCCTAACGGCAGGGGGTTAACGGGCGGTGAACGGTGCGTCTCGCCACGGCCGGCCCTGCCCGCTAGGACGACGCGGCCCGCCATCCGGAGCCGCCTCCGTGCCGACCGCCGCCCTGGATCTCAAGCTCGCCGCCGCCTGCGCCGTCGCCCGCGAAGCGGGCGCCCTGGCGCTGCGCCACTTCCGCGGCCGCGACCGCCTGGCGATCGAACGCAAGGGGCTGCAGGACCTCGTGAGCGAGGCCGACCGCGAGGTCGAGGCGCTGATCCGCGGCCGGCTCGCCACGCTGTTCCCGGGGGACGGGTTCCTCGGCGAGGAGGGCGGGCACGCACCCGCCGGTGCGGCGACCTGGGTGGTCGATCCGATCGACGGCACCTGGTGCTTCCTGAACGGGATCGCCTCCTGGTGCGTGAGCCTCGCCCGGGTCCGCGACCGGCGGATCGAGCTCGGGGTGATCTACGACCCGTGCGCGGGGGAGCTGTTCGCCGCGCGGGCGGGCGGCGGGGCCACGCTCGACGGCGTGCCCATCCGGGTGGCCGAGGCGCGCACGCTCGCCGACGGCACGGTCTCGGTCGGCTTCTCGCACCGCTCGCGGCCCGCGGAGGTGGCGCCGATCTTCGGCCGGCTGCTCGAGGCGGGCGGGATGTACCACCGCCACGGCTCGGGTGCCCTCGGCCTCGCCTGGACCGCCTGCGGCCGGCTGATCGGCTACGTGGAGCCGCACATGAACAGCTGGGACGCGCTCGCCGGCCTCCTCCTGGTCGAGGAGGCGGGCGGCCGGGTCAGGGAGTTCCTGGCGGGCGACGGGCTCCTCGCGGGCAATCGCGTGCTGGCCGCCGCCCCGGCGATCTTCCCGCTGCTCGAGGAGCTCGCGGGCTGGCGCTGAGCGGCCGGCTCAAAGCGGCGCGCAGGCCCGCTCGAGCCAGGCGCGATCGGCCGGATCCTCGAGCAGCGGCCCGAGCTCGTCGAGGACCCGGGCGTGGTAGGTGTCGAGCCACCAGCGCTCCTCGGGGGTCAAGAGCGCCGGGACGACGAGCCGGCGGTCGATCGGGCAGAGGGTGAGGGTGCGGAAGCCCAGGAGCTCGCGCTCGCCCCCCTCGGGCTTGCCGCGGCTCTCGACGAGCACGAGGTTCTCGGTGCGGATCCCGTACGCCCCCGGCGCGTAGTAGCCCGGCTCGTTCGAGAGGATCATGCCGGCCGCGAGCTTGGCGCCACCGCCGGCCTTGGAGATCCGCTGCGGTCCCTCGTGGACGCAGAGATAACTGCCGACCCCGTGGCCCGTGCCGTGGTCGAAGTCGAGGCCGCGGCGCCAGAGCGCGAGCCGGGCGAGGCAGTCGATCTGGCTGCCCGTGGTGCCGACCGGGAAGACCGCCTCGGCGATCGCGATGTGGCCTTTCAAGACCAGCGTGAAGCGCTCCTTGACGGCGTGCGGCACCTCGCCCAGAGCGATCGTGCGGGTGACGTCGGTCGTGGCATCGCGGTACTGGCCGCCCGAGTCGACCAGGTAGACCGTGCCGGGCTCGAGCGGGCGGTCGCTCTCGGGTGTGGCGCGGTAATGCGGCAGCGCCGCGTTCGGCCCGACCGCCGAGATGGTCGGGAAGGCGGCCCCCTCGTAGAGCGGATCCGCGGCCCGCTCGAGCTCGAGCCGGTCGGCCGCGGCGATCTCGCGGATCCCGGCTGCGAGCCCCTCGCGATCCAGCCACGCGAGGAACCGGACCATGGCCGCCCCGTCGCGCCGCTGGGCGGCGATCGCGCCTTCGATTTCGACCGGGTTCTTGATCGCCTTGGCGAGCCGGATCGGGTCGTCGGCCTCGATCAGCCGGGCCCCGGCGCGCTCGAGCCGGTCGAGGAAGCCCAGATGGACCTCGGCAGGATCGACCAGCACCGCGCAGCCGGCCGCACCGAGCTCGTCGAGCGCGGGAAGCAGCCGCTCGACCGGCTCGATCTCGACCGCGTTGTCGAGCCGCAGCTCCGGCCCGACCTTGCGCGGATCGACGAGCCAGCGGCAGCGGCCGTCGGCATCCAGGATCGCGAAGGACAGGCAGAGCGGGTTGTAGGGGATGTCGCGGCCGCGGACGTTCAACAGCCACGCCACACAATCGGCGGCCGTGACCAAGAGCTGGTCGGCGCCCTTGCGACGGAGCTCCTCGGCGATCGCTTGCCGCTTCTCGGCCGAACTCTTGCCGGCGAAGCGCTCGGGATGGAGGAAGGCACGGGCTGTGGGCGGCGCCGGCCGCTCGGTCCAGATCCGATCGACCGGGTTCGGCTCGAGGAGGACGAGGCTCGCCCGCTTCGCCCGCGCGAGCTTACCGAGACGCTCGTACTCCTCGCGGCGCAACAAGAAGGGATCGAGCCCGAGCCGCTCGCCGCCGCGCAGATGCTGCTCGAGCCAGCGCGTGGGCGGGGTCTCGGCGAGGTTGTGGCGCTCGAAGAGGGCGGGATCGACCTGCTGCTCGAGCTGGACGGTGTAGCGCCCGTCGCTGAAGACGGCCGCCCTCTCCGGCAGCACGACCACGGTCGCAGCCGAGCCCGTGAAGCCCGTGAGCCAGGCGACCCGCTCGGCCGAGGGGGGCAGATACTCGCTGCCCTGCTCGTCGGTGCGCGGCAAATAGAACCCATCCGCGCCGGCCTCGGCGAGGGCGCGGCGCAGGGCCTCGAGACGAGCGGCGTGGGGCGCGGGCATCGGCGGCTCCGGCTGCAGCTGCCGCGGGCTTAGCCGAACCGCGGGCGGGCGGGGAGCCCTCGCGCGGCGCAGCCGGTCGGCGCCCGGCGGCTCGGCCGGATCGCCCGTTCGAGGAGCACGGAAGCCCCGGCCGACCGGGGCGACCCGCTACCCCTTCGGACGCTTCGCGAGCGGGCGGGGAGGTGGCCTCTCAGCGCAGCGGGGCCATCACCATAACCATCTGGCGACCTTCGAGCTTCGGCATCTGCTCGACCTTGGCGCGGTCGGCGACGTCGTTCTTGATCCGCTCGAGCAGGCTCGTCGCCAGGTGGGTGTGCGCCATCTCCCGTCCCCGGAACCGGAGCGTGACCTTGACCTTGTCGCCCTCGTCCAGGAACTCTTTGACTTTCCTCATCTTGATGTCGTAGTCGTTCTCGTCGATGCCCGGCCGCATCTTGATTTCTTTGATCTCGATCACGCGCTGCTTCTTGCGCGCCGCGGCGGCCTTCTTCTGGGCCTCGTACTTGAACTTGCCGTAGTCGAGGATCTTGCAGACCGGCGGCCGGGCGGTCGGCGAAATCTCCACCAAGTCCAAGCCGACCTCTTCCGCCCGTGCGAGGGCTTCCCTGAGCGAGACGACACCCACCATGTTGCCGTTCTCGTCGATCAGCCGGACCTCGGGTGCGTCGATCATCCGGTTGATGCGATACTCGTCCTCGCGGGCCGCTGCTGCCATGTAGCCTGCTCTTCCTCCGTTGCGGATACGCCCATGGGCGCGCCGGCCGCTCCGCCGCCGCGCCCCTTCTCCTCACCTCGCCCCGTTACGCGGGACGCACGAGATCAGGTGGGGTCGACTCTCGAAGACACAAGGCGACGGCGGCGTCAAGCGTGAGCGCTTCCTGGCCCTGGCTGCCGAGGCGGCGCAGCGCCACGGTCCGCTCGGCGGTCTCGCGCGCCCCGACCGCCAAGATGAACGGCACCTTGGCGAGGCTGTGCTCGCGCACCTTGTAGCCGATCTTGTCCGGCCGGAGGTCGAGCTCGACCCGCACACCCACGGCCTCGAGCCGAGCGGCCACCTCGCGGGCGTAGGCGTCGGCCTCGTTGGTGATGGTCGCGACCACCGCCTGGACCGGCGCCAGCCAGACCGGCAAACGGCCGGCATAGTGCTCGATCAAGACCCCGATGAACCGCTCGAGCGAGCCCAGGATCGCCCGGTGCAGCATGACCGGCCGGTGCTTGGCGCCGTCCGGGCCGATGTACCTCGCGTCGAGCCGCTCGGGCAGGACGAAGTCGACCTGCAGCGTGCCGCACTGCCAATCGCGGCCGATCGCGTCTTCGAGCACGAATTCGAGCTTCGGCCCGTAGAACGCCCCTTCGCCGGGGTTGAGTTCGGGCTCGACGCCGGCTGCCGCACAGGCCTCGCGCAGGGCCCGCTCGGCCTGGTCCCAGACCTCGTCCGAGCCGGCGCGGACCGGCGGCCGGTCGGAGAACTTCACCTTGAAGGAGGGGAAGCCGAGATCGGCGTAGACCGAGCGCAGGAGATCGACGAAGGCGACGCTCTCGCTCGTGATCTGCTCGGGGGTGCAGAAGATGTGGGCATCGTCCTGGGTGAAGGCGCGCACCCGCATGATGCCGTGGAGCGCCCCGGACGGCTCGTTGCGGTGACAACTGCCGAACTCGGCCATCCGCAAGGGCAGGTCGCGGTAGCTCTTGATGCCCTGGTTGAAGATCTGCACGTGGCAGGGGCAGTTCATCGGCTTCAAGGCGAAGGCGCGCTCCTCCGCCTCGAGGGTGAACATGTTGGCGCGGAACTTCTCCCAGTGGCCCGAGCGCTCCCACAAGGAGCGGTCGACGAGCTGCGGGGTGCGGACCTCGAGATAGCCCGCGCGCGCGAGCCGGCGGCGGATGTAGTCCTCGAGCGCGCGCCAGAGGACCCAGCCCCGCGGATGCCAGAAGACCGCCCCGGGCGCCTCCTCCTGGACGTGGAAGAGATCCATCTCGCGGCCGAGCCGGCGATGGTCGCGCCGCTCCGCTTCCTCGAGCTGCCGGAGATAGGCGTCGAGCGCGGCCTTGCTCGGAAAGGCGGTGCCGTAGATCCGCTGGAGCTGCGGGTTGCGGTGGTCGCCGCGCCAATAGGCGCCCGCCACCTTCAACAGCTTGAAGGCACCGATCCGGCCGGTGGACGGCCCGTGCGGGCCGCGGCAAAGGTCGAACCAACCGTTTTGGTGGTAGATCGTGACCGGCTCGCCCTCGGGGATCGCGTCCAGGAGTTCGAGCTTGAAGCGCTCGCCCATGGCGGCGAACCGCCGGCGGGCCTCCTCGCGGCTCACCTCCTCGCGGCGGAACGGCACATCCGCCTTCACGATCTCGGCCATCCGCGCCTCGATCTTGGCGAGATCGTCGGTCGAGAAGGGCTGCTCGCGCCAGAAATCGTAATAGAAGCCGGTCTCGATCGGCGGGCCGATCGTCACTTGGGTGCCCGGGAAGAGCTCCTGGACGGCCTGGGCCATGACGTGGGCGCAATCGTGGCGGAGGATCGGCAGCGCCTCGGGATCCTCGGCACGCAGGATACGGACCCGGGCATCCCGCTCGATCGGCCGATCGAGATCACGGACCTCGCCGTCGACCTCGACCGCGACCGCCGCCTGGGCGAGCCGCCGGCCGATCGCCTCGGCCACCTCGCGGCCGGTCGGTGGCCGCTCGAACCGGCGGGTCGAGCCGTCCGGCAGGGTGACCGTCACCCCGCCCGGGCGCGCTTCGATCGCACGGGGCTCGGCGGCACTCGACATCGGTTGCGGATCCCACTTCGGTGGTCGACGACAACACGGCCGGCCGCACTCGAGCGCCCGGCACGCCGGGGCAAGGTGCCGTTGCCGCGGGCGCGGTGTCAACCGCGGGGCGACCTCAAGGCGCGGGTCGCGAAAGCAGCCCGTCGTAGAGCTCGAGGAGCCGGCGGCCCACCCGCTCGAGCGCGAAGCTCTCGGCGGCGAAGGCGCGGGCCCGGAGCGCGAGGCGGGCCCGGACGTCCTCGTCCATGGCGATCGCCCGGCCGATCGCCCAGGCGAGTTCGCCGGCATCGCCGGCCCGGACGATCCAGCCGGTCGAGGCCGGCTGGACGCATTCGGGGAGCGCACCCAGGCCCGAGACGATCACCGGGCGACCCATCGCCTGGGCGGCGGCGATCACCCGGGCCGAGGGCAAGGGCTCGATCGCCGGCAGGATCACGACGTCGGCGAGCTGGAGGGCAGCCGGCTCGTCTTCGGGCGGCGCGCCGAAGCGGACCTTCTCGCCGAGCCCGGCCGTGCGGATCGCCCGCTCGATCTCGCGGACATAGGCCGGTTCGGCATCCGTGCTGCCGACCAGGACGGCGACCACCTCCTCGCTCGCCACCCGCGCCAGCGCCTCGATCAGCACGAGGTGGCCGTGCGCCCGCACGAGCGGCCCGGGCACGACCAGGATCCGCCGGCCGAGGTCGAGGCCCCAGCGCTCGGCCACCGCCGCCACCCGCGGCCCGTGCACCCGCTCGGGATCGTGCTCGGCGAGGTCGACCGCGGGCGGGACCACCCGGATCCGTTCGGCGGCGATCCCGTGCTCCTGGGCCAGCGCCTCGGCGACCCATTCGGAGACCGCGATCAGCCGCGGTGCGGCGAGCAGAGCCGCCTCGCCCGGGCCGCGGGCCTCGAGCCAGGCCAGATCGTCGATCGTCGCGAGCCAGGGCAGGCCCGCGCGCTCGACCGCGGCGCGGGCGAGCGCCGCACCCGCCGGCCGCTGCAGGTGGACGAGGCGGACGCGCTCGGCCGCGAGAAGCCGGCCGAGACGGTGGGCGGCCCACCACCGTGACCAGGGGCCACGGGAATCGAGGGCGAGCTGGGCGAGACGGCCGCCCGCGCGGCCGATCGCCGGGGCGAGCGGTCCGTCCTGCGCGGCGACGAGCGGCCGCCAGCCCGCGGCCCGCAAGGTCCGGCAATATTCCACCGTGCGGCGGCTCACGCTGTCGGCCGCGAGGGCGGTCGCGATCAGGAGGGCCGTGGGCTCCTCGGGCCCGGCTCGCAGAGGCGTCTCGCTCAATCGGCCTCGACCCCGCGCGTGGGAGGGCGCCGCCGCGGGTCCGGCCCGGCTCGCTCCGGCGGCCGCGCCCTGCTAGCAGAACGCAAGCGCAGCACAAGGCGAGCGGGAGCGATGGACGGCGAGCCTTCCTACCTCGAGCCGGAGCCGGGCCGGCGGATCGCCTACCTCCGCCTGCCGGGCGAGGGACCCGAGATCGTTTTCCTCTGCGGCCTGCGCTCCGACATGCGCGGGACCAAGGCGAGCCGGCTCGCCGAGCTCGCCCGCGCGCGCGGCTGGGCCTACACCCGCTTCGACTATCGCGGCCACGGCGCCTCCTCGGGCCGGTTCGAGGAGGGCACGATCGGCGATTGGCAGGACGACACGCTGCGCGTGCTCGACCGGGTGGTGCAGGGCCCGTTCCTTTTGGTCGGCTCCTCGATGGGCGGCTGGCAGGCGCTGCTGGCCGGGCTCGCGCGGTCCGATCGCCTCGCCGGGATGGTCCTCGTGGCCCCGGCACCCGACTTCCCGCGTCGGCTCGTCCTGCCGGCGTTGAGCCCCGCCGAGCGGCAGGCGCTGGAGCGAGAGGGGGTCGTCTTCCTCCCTTCCGAGTACGGCGAGCCCTTGCCGCTCACCCGGCGGTTCGTCGAGGAGTCGGCGGCGCAAGAGCTGCTCGATCGCGACCTGCCGATCGCCTGCCCGGTCCACATCCTGCACGGCCGGCAGGACCGCGACGTGCCGCTCTCCCTCTCGCTCGCGCTGATCGAGCGGCTCGTGCGGGCGAAAGTGACGCTCGAGGTCGTCGAGGACGGCGACCATCGGCTCTCGCGCGAGAGCGACCTTGCCCGGCTCGAGGCGGCCGTCGTGCGGGTCCGCGCGCTCGCCCTCGGGGTCCAGCCGCCCGCGGGCTAGGTGGCGTGAGCGGATCGCCACTCCGGCAGCTTCGGCAGGAAGGCCGGTCCCTCGCGGACGATGTGCTGCCAAAGGGCCTGGGCCGCCGGCAGCGCGCGCCGGTCGGACCGGCGGACCACGTACCAGGTCCGCACGATCGGCAAGCCCTCGACGTCGAGCAGGGCGAGGCGGCCGTCCTGCACCTCGCTCGCGACGGTGTGGGCCGAGAGGAGCGCGATCCCCATGCCGGCCATCACCGCCTGCTTGATGCTCTCGTTCGAGCCGATCTCGGTCGCCCCGGGCAGCAGGATGGCGTCACCGGCGAGCGCGATGCCGGCCGACTCCAACAGCCGCCGCAAGATGGCGTGCGTGCCGGAGCCCGGCTCGCGCAGCAGGAACCGTTCGTGGGCGAGGACCGCGACCGGGAGCGAGGGGCGACCGACCAGCGGATGGTCGGGAGGCGCGACGATCACGTGCGGATGCGCGCCGATGCTGGCCCGCTCGAGCGGCTGATCCTCGGGCGGATAGCCCATGATCGCGAGGTCGAGCTCGAAGGCGGCGAGCGCCTTGATGATCTGGGTGCGGTTGCCGACCCGCACTTTGAGCTCGACCCGGGGATGATGGCGCTGGAAGGCGGCGAGCGCGAAGGGTGCCCAATATTTGGCGGTGCTGACCACGCCCACGGCGACCGTGCCGCGGTCGACCCCGGCGATCGCCGCGACCGCATCGGCACATTCGGCGAGCGCCGCCTCGATGCGGCCGAGGGCCAACAGCACCTCCTCGCCGGCCTCGGTCGGTCGCACACCGTCGCGCTCGCGCACGGTCAACGGCACGCCGCCGAGCGCTTCTTCGAGGAGCTTGAGCTGCTGGCTCACGGCCGGTGGCGTGAGGCCGAGCGTTTCGGCAGCGGCGCTCACCGAACCCGCCCTGACGTACGCGCCGAACGCCCGGAGCTGGCGGAGCGAGGTGCGGCGCGGGAAGCCCTGTAGTTTTTCTTTCATTAGCCGCAAAAAATAGAGTCTGGCGCGGGCGCGCTCAAGCGCTAACGGTGGGCATCATCCCCGGGGGGACAGGCGGGCCGAACGAGCCGCGCGATCGGCCCGGGGCAGGGGGCGGGCCAACCATGACGACACTCGCCGACTATCTCGACCGCTGGGCCTCGGGCGGCTCGGACCGGCCGCCCATCGCCGCCACGGTCGCGGCCCTGGCTCGGGCCGCGGCCGAACTTTCCGAGCTCGTCCGGCTCGGGCCGTTGGCCGGCGACATGGCCGAGGTCGTGGCCGAGAGCCGCGACGGCACGGGCCAGAAGGCTTTGGACGTCCGGGCGCAGGCGCTCTTCGAGGAGCGGCTCGCAGCCGCACCGGTCGCCTGGCTCGCCTCGGAGGAGCTCGACCACGTCCTCGAGCTCACGGCCGGAGCACCGCTCGCCGTCGCCCTCGACCCGCTGGACGGCTCGGCGAACATCGACCAGGCCTCGATGATGGGGGCGCTGTTCTCGATCCTGCCGGCGGCCGGCAGCGGCGAGGCGAGCTTCCTCGTCCGGGGCGACCGCCAGCTCGCCGCGGGGGTCGTGGTCTACGGCTCGTTCACGGCCCTCGTGCTCACTCTCGGTGAGGGGGTCGACATCTTCGCGCTCGACCCGCGCACCGGCCGGTTCGTGCTGCAGCGCAGCGGGGTCCGGGTGCCGGAGGCGCGCTGCGAGTACGCGATCAACGCCTCCAACGCCCGGCACTGGACGTTGCCGGTCCGGGCCTTCATCGAGGAGTGCCTCGCCGGCGCCACCGGCCCGCTCGGCGCGGATTACAACATGCGCTGGGTGGCAGCCGTGGTGGCCGACCTCTACCGGATCCTGGTCAAGGGCGGGATCTTCCTCTATCCGGGCGACGCCCGGCGGGGCTACGAGCACGGTCGCCTGCGCCTCCTTTACGAGGCCTTCCCGATCGCTCTCTTGATCGAGCGGGCCGGCGGCCTCGCGACCGACGGCTACCACCCGATCCTCGAGCTCGCGCCCAGGGCGCTGCACGAACGCACGCCGCTGATCTTCGGCAGTCGCGAGATGGTCGAGCGGGTCACCCGTTTGCACCACGCGAGCGTCCCGCCGGCCGGCCAGCGGCCGCTCTTCGGCCAGCGCGGCCTGTTCAAGTCCGGGCCCTGAGCGGCCGCGAGGCAAGAGGGGAGGCGGGCATGTCGGTTCGGCATCCGATCATTTCGGTCACCGGATCCTCCGGGGCCGGCACGACCACGGTCAAGCACACCTTCGAGCAGATCTTCCGCCGCGAGGGGATCAAGGCCGCCTGGATCGAGGGCGACGCCTTCCACCGCTGGAACCGGCAAGAGATGCGCGAGGCGATGGCCGAGGCGGCCAAGCGCGGCAATTTCCATCTGAGCCACTTCGGCGTCGAGGCCAATCTCCTGGAAGAGCTCGAAGCGGTCTTCGCCGAGTACGGCAAGAGCGGGACCGGGCGAACGCGCCATTACGTGCACGACGACCGCGAGGCCGAGCTGTACGGGGTCCCGCCCGGCCATTTCACCGACTGGGAGCCGTTGCCGAGCGACACCGATCTGCTCTTCTACGAGGGCCTGCATGGCGCGGTGGTGACCGACAAGATCAATATCGCCCGCCATGCCGACCTCAAGATCGGCGTCGTGCCGGTCATCAATCTCGAGTGGATCCAGAAGATCCATCGCGACCGGGCGGCCCGCGGCTACAGCACCGAGGCGGTGACCGACACGATCCTCCGGCGGATGCCCGACTATGTCCGCTACATCTGCCCGCAGTTCACCGAGACCGACATCAACTTCCAGCGGGTGCCGGTGGTCGACACCTCCAACCCGTTCATCGCCCGCTGGATCCCCACGGCCGACGAATCGGTCGTGGTGATCCGCTTCCGCAATCCGCGGGGGATCGACTTTCCCTATCTGCTCTCGATGATCCACGGCAGCTGGATGTCGCGCGCGAACTCGATCGTGATCCCCGGCTCCAAGCAGGATCTGGCGATGCAGCTCATCCTCACGCCCTTGATCCTGCACCTCGTCGAGCGCGCGCGGCGTGCCCGCTGAGACCCGAGCCGAGCGAGGACGAGAGCGCATGAGCGGCACCGTCGATCTCCGCACCATGGCGAACGCCATTAGGGCACTCGCCATGGACGCGGTCGAGAAGGCCAAGAGCGGCCACCCCGGCATGCCCATGGGCATGGCGGACGTGGCCACCGTGCTCTGGACCCGGTTCCTCACCGTCGACCCGGCCGACCCCGATTGGCCCGACCGCGATCGCTTCGTCTTGTCGGCCGGGCACGGCTCGATGCTGCTCTACGCGCTCCTCCATCTGACGGGCTTCCCGAAGATGGACATGGGCCAGATCGAGCGGTTCCGGCAGCTCCACTCGCTCACCCCGGGCCACCCCGAATACGGCCACACCCCGGGTGTCGAGACCACGACCGGGCCGCTCGGCCAAGGGCTCGCCAACGCTGTCGGCATGGCGCTCGCCGAGCGGATGCTGGCCGACCGGTTCGGCGAGGAGCTCGTCGACCACCGGACCTGGGTCGTCGCCGGCGACGGCTGCCTCATGGAAGGGATCAGCCACGAGGCCGCGGCTCTCGCGGGTCACCTCGGGCTCGGCCGGCTCATCGTCCTGTTCGACGACAACGGCATCTCGATCGACGGACCCACGAAGCTCGCGACCAGCGAAGACGTCCGGGCCCGCTTCGCCGCCTATGGCTGGCACACGCTCGCGGTCGACGGCCACGATCCCGAGGCGGTGGCCGCAGCCCTCGCCGAGGCCAAGGCCGACCCGCGGCCCTCGCTCGTCGCCTGCAAGACCATCATCGGCTTCGGCGCCCCCAACAAGCAGGGCAGCGAGGCGACCCACGGTGCGCCCTTGGGTGCCGCGGAGGTCGCCGCCGCCCGCGAGCGGCTCGGCTGGCACCACCCGCCCTTCGTGATCCCCGAGGAGGTCTACGCCGCCTGGCGTGCCGCGATGCGCAGGGGGGCGGCGGCGCGGGCCGCCTGGAAGGCTCGGCTCGAGGCCGCGCCGGCCGCGCAGCGCGCCGCGTTCGTCAAGGCGATCTCGGGCGAGATCGCAGCCGAGGTCGAAGCGGCGATCGCCGCCCACAAGGCGAAGCTCTTCGCGAGCAAGCCCACGCTCGCCACCCGCAAGGCCTCCGAGGCGGCGCTCGAGGCGCTCACCGAGGCGGTCCCCGAACTCGTCGGCGGCTCGGCCGATCTCACCCATTCCAACAACACGATCACCAAGGCCACGAAGCCGATTCGGCCCGGCGCGTTCGCCGGTCGCTACATCCATTACGGCGTGCGCGAGCATGCGATGGCCGCGATCATGAACGGCATCGCGCTGCACAAGGGGTTCGTGCCCTATGGCGGCACCTTTCTCGTCTTCTCCGACTATTGCCGCAACAGCATCCGGCTCTCGGCCCTGATGGGGCTGCGGGTCGTCTACGTCATGACGCACGACAGCATCGGCCTCGGCGAGGACGGGCCGACGCACCAGCCGGTCGAGCATCTGCCGTCGCTGCGCGCGATCCCCAACCTCCTCGTGTTCCGTCCGGCGGATGCGGTCGAGACGGCGGAGTGCTGGGAAGTGGCGCTCGCCCGCCGGACCACCCCCTCGGTCCTCGCGCTCACCCGCCAGAACCTGCCGGCGGTCCGCACCGAGCCCGTGGGCGAGAATCTCTGCGCCAGGGGCGGATACGTCCTGGCCGAGGCGGAAGGCGGGGCACGCGCGCTCACGATCCTGGCGACCGGCTCGGAGGTCCACCTGGCCCTCGAAGCGCGTCAGCGCCTGCAGGCCCGGGGTGTGCCCACCGCCGTCGTCTCCTTGCCCTGCTTCGAGCTGTTCGACGCCCAGCCGGCGGCCTATCGGGCCGCGGTTCTGGGCACGGCACCGCGGATCGCGATCGAGGCGGCCTCGCCCTTCGGCTGGGCCCGCTACGTCGGCAGCGAAGAGGACGTGGTCGCGGTGCGCGGCTTCGGCGCCTCGGCCCCGGCCGCCGACCTGTTCCGTCACTATGGCATCACCACGGACGCGCTCGTGGGCCTGGCCGAGCACAAGCTCGGGCTCGCTCGCGCCGCCTGACCATCGGGAGGGATCCATGGCGTTCATCACGCTGCGCCAGCTCCTCGACCATGCCGCCGAGCACGGCTACGGGGTGCCGGCCTTCAACATCAACAACATGGAGCAGCTGCGCGGCATCATGGAGGCGGCCGCCAAGACCGCTTCCCCGGTGATCCTGCAGGCCTCGCGCGGGGCGCGGGCCTATGCCGGCGACACGATCCTCGCGGCCATGGTCAAGGCCGCGGTCGAGACCTGGCCCGAGATCCCCGTCTGCCTGCACCTCGACCACGGTGACAAGCCCGCGACTTGCCTCTCGGCGATCCAGCACGGCTTCACGAGCGTGATGATGGACGGCAGCCTCGAAGAGGACGGCAAGACGCCGGCCTCTTACGAGTACAACGTCGGCGTCACCCGCCGGGTGGTCGAGATGGCGCACTGGGTCGGTGTCTCGGTCGAGGGCGAGCTCGGCTGTCTCGGCTCGCTCGAGACCGGTGAGGGCGAGGCCGAGGACGGTCACGGGGCGACCGGCAAGCTCGATCGGAAGCAACTCTTGACCGATCCGGACCAGGCCCGCGAGTTCGTCGCCGCGACCGGGGTCGACGCGCTCGCGGTGGCGATCGGCACGAGCCACGGTGCCTACAAGTTCAAGCGCAAGCCCACGGGCGACATCCTCGCCATGGACGTCGTCAAGGCGATCCACGAGCGGCTGCCGAACACGCATCTCGTCATGCACGGTTCGAGCTCGGTGCCGCAGGAGCTGCAAGATCTCTTCAACGAGTTCGGCGGCGAGATGCCTCAGACCTGGGGTGTCCCGGTCGAGGAGATCCAGCTCGGTATCAAGCACGGCGTGCGCAAGGTCAACATCGACACCGACTGCCGGATCGCCATGACCGCCGAGTTCCGCCGCGTGGCGATGCAGAAGAAGAGCGAGTTCGACCCGCGCAACTTCTTGAAGCCCGCGATGGCGGCGCTGACCAAGCTCTGCGCGCAGCGCTTCGAGGAGTTCGGCACCGCGGGCCAGGCGCCGAAGATCAAGCCCTTGCCGCTTTCCGCTATGGCCAAGCGCTACGCCTCGGGCGAGCTCGACCCGAAGATCGTCCAGGCCAGGGCAATGGCGGCCTGAGCCTTCCGACGGATCGACCGGGCCGGCCCTCGCCGCCCACTGCGAGGAGGAAGCCGCGTGACGAGCGAGGTCCTGATCGCCCCCTCGATCCTCTCCGCCGACTTCGCCCGGCTGGGTGAGGAGGTCCGTGCGGTCGACGAGGCCGGGGCGGATTGGATCCATCTCGACGTGATGGACGGCCATTTCGTCCCGAACATCACCTTCGGGCCGGATGTCGTGAAGGCGATCCGGCCCTATTCGACGAAGTGTTTCGACACGCACCTCATGATCGCGCCGGCCGATCCCTATCTCGAGGCCTTCGCCAAGGCCGGAGCCGACCGGATCATCGTCCATGCCGAGGCCTGCACGCATCTCGACCGCACGCTCCAGGCGATCCGCGGGCTCGGCAAGGCGGCCGGGGTGTCGCTGAACCCGGCGACGCCCGAATCGGCGGTCGCCTACGTGCTCGACAAGATCGACCTCGTCCTCGTGATGACGGTGAACCCCGGTTTCGGTGGGCAGAAATTCGTCGCCGCGCAGCTCGACAAGATCCGCAGGATCAGGGCGATGATCGGCGAGCGGCCGATCCGGATCGAGGTCGACGGAGGGATCACGCCCGAGACCGCCCCGCTCGTGATCGAGGCCGGGGCTTCCGTGCTGGTCGCGGGCTCGGCGGTCTTCGGCCGGCCGCCCTACGCCCAGGCGATCGCGGCACTCCGCCCCAACTCACGCGGTTAACTCGACCGGCTGGACGATCGGCTCGCTCGGCCTGCCGGCAGCGACGGCTCAGGCCGCAGCGGCCCGCCGCTCCTCGTCGAACACGCGAGCGAGCGCCTCGATCCGCTCGACCGGCTCCAAGGCCCGGAACGGGGCGAAGAGGAGCACGGCACCGCGCCGCCGCTCGATGTAGAGCGGACCGAGCTCGGCGAGCGCGGCGCGCCAGGCCGCGGGGATCCGCAGCGCCTCGCCGGGCACGCCGGGCGGCAGGTAGAGCCGATGCGGCGGCGGCAGGTCGGCGCTGGGCCACTCCTCGAGGAGCGTCATGTAGCGCTCCATGTAATGGCCCGGCGTGATCACGAGATCGGGCTCGCGCGGCGCACCCTCGGCCGGCTCGAAGATCACGAGCGTGTGGCGGTGGACGACGTGGTAGTCGGGTGCGGCGGTGTGGCCGTAATCGACGATCCGGATCCGGCCGTCGCCCCAAGCGCCGGTCAGGATGTTGGTGTCCTGCCGCTGCTCGCCGCGGCGGAGATAGACGAAGTCCCAGCGGTTGATAGTCGCGCGCGTCTCGCCCTCGAAGGCGAGACCGAGCCGCGCCGCGAGCTCGGCCATCTCGCGCGCGCGGGCGTCGCGCTCGGCGCGGACCTGGCCGATCCGGGTGTCCTGCATGCGGGTCGCCGCCGGGTGCGGGGAGAAGCGGAAGAAGCTCTCGAGGCCCTCGATCGCGAAGCGGCGGTCGGCGGTCGCCGCCTCCTCCTCGAGATGCTGGAGGAACTCGACCGCGGTGTGGTCGACGATCCGCGCCGACTCGGTGAAGCGGAGCGTGAGCGGCTCGCGGGGCGGGATCGCCTTCACCGTCTTCTCGAACGGCAGGAGGTTGAAGCCCACGAGCGAGCCCAGGGTCAAAACGTGCGTCCGGTCCGGGCCCTCGCCCTCGATCCGCGCCTTGATCACCGGGCTCTTGAAGAGACCGGCGAAGCTGCGCGCCAAGAGCCCCATCGCCGTGCCGAGCTCGAGCCGGCCGGTGAGCACCCAGCGGAAGGACGGCATCAAGAGATAGACCAAGAGGACGAGCTCGATCGCGATGCCGATCAGCATCCCGACCAGCAGGTCGGTCATCAAGATCGCCACGACCGTGCCGACGAAGACGATGAAGCGGTCGAGGCCCAAGGCGAGCATGCGGGCGAAGAGCGCCGGCTCGCACAGCCGCCAGCCGATGTAGGTCAAGATCCCGGCGATCGCGGCGAGCGGGATCCGCGCCAAGAGCCAGGGCAGGGCGAGCGTGAACAGGAGCAGGAACAGGCCGCTGAACAGGTTCGACCAGAGCGTGCGGGCACCGGCGTCGATGTTGGCGCGCGAGGGCACCGCGTTCGGGATGATCGTGAGCCCGCCGAGCATGCCCGAGCAGAGGTTGCACACGCCCATCGCGCGCAAGGTCTTGTTGGGATCGGAGACGCGCCGCCAGGGGTCGAGCCGATCGACCGCCTTGACGCTCGCGACCGATTCGACCCCGTCGATCAAGGTGAAGGTGACGACCACGACCAAAAGCGCACCCCAGAGGTCGGGCCGGGCGAGGATGCCCGCGAAGTCGGGCAGGTGCAGCGCGTCCAAGAAGCTCTCGGGCATGCGGATCCGCAGCTGCGGCCCGAGATCGAGCAGGAAGCCGGCGGCGATGCCGAACAGGGTCACGATGATCGCTGCCGGCAGACGCTTCCAAAAGCCGCTCGAGCGCAGGTTCAAGAGGAACATGAAGGCCAAGCTCGCGATCCCGAGCAGGGCGATGACCGGTTGCGCGGTCGCGAGCTGCTGGGGCAGCGCGAGGATCGCCACCAGGACCGATTTGGCGGCGACGGATTCGGCACCCAGGAGCGGCGGGATCTGGCGGACGATGATGATGATGCCGATCGCCGCCAGCATGCCTTCGACCACGGTCGTGGGCAGGAGCGAGGCGTATTGGCCGGCGCGCACCAGGCTCAAGACCACCTGGAGCACGCCGGTGAGCACGATCGCCACGAGCACGAGCGGATAGCCGGCGGCGAGATCGCCGTGCCCGAGCGTGAGGATGCCCCAGAGCACCATGGGCGCGAGGGCGGCTGCGGGACCGCTCACCGTGACGTGCGAGCCGCCCAGGAAGGGGAAGAGGAGCCCGGCGACGATCGCGGAAATGAGGCCCGAGACGGCGGGCGCCCCCGAGGCGAGCGCCACGCCGAGCGAGAAGGGCGTCCAAAGCAGCGCCACCTGCAGGCCGGCCACGAGGTCGTAGCGCCAGTGCGCGAGCCCGGCCAAGCCGCTCGCCGGCACCTCCTGCGGGGCGCGGGCGAGCTGCGCGGCGGCCGGCCGGGCGCTCATCGGCCGGCTCCGCGCCGGCTCGCGCCGACGGCGAGGGCGGCGGGGACGGGTCCGCTGTCGATCACCATCCCGGCGGCGCCGAGGGCGCGAGCGCGGTCCGGGGCGCCCGGCCCGTCGAGATAGACGGGGAGCGGCGCGCCTGCGAGAGCGGCCTCGGCGGCCGCACCGGGCAGGGCGGTGGGCAGGATCGCGAGGTCGGCGCCGAGTGCGGCGGCCCGGTCGAGCTCGCTCGGGCTCGCGCAGCGCACGGCCCAGAGATCGACCGGCGGCCGACCGGCCAACCCTTGCCAGTCCGGCCAAGGGCTCACGAGGCCGAGCGATCCGGCCTGGCGCGCTTCGAGCGGCGTGCCCTCGAGGAGCACGCGGGCGCCGCGCTCGACCAGCCGTCGGGTGTATTGGACGCGCTGGCCCGGGGTGCCGCCGCCGGCCAGCAGCAGGGCACCGTCGAGCGCGGCCGGCGCGAGGCGCGCCGCCACGCCGTTGGCGAGCGGCACCTTCACCAGCACGGGCGGCAGGGAGAGGAGCGCGAGGGCTCGCCGATTGGAGGGAAGGAGGGGGCCGACCGAGGGCCGCGCGGGATCGACCCAGGCGAGCCGGTTGCCCTCGCGGCCGTCCGGGACGCCCGACCAACGGTCGACCAGGAAGAAATGGAGCCGGACCGAGCGGGTGGGGAAGGCGAACTCGTAGCGCCGCCACGGACGCAGCGCCTCGGCGCGCAGTCCGGCTTCCTCGAAGAGTTCGCGCTTGGCCGCCTGCTCCGGGCTCTCGCCACTCTCGATCTTGCCGCCCGGAAGTTCCCAATGGCCGGCGGCGATCTGCCGGGGTGTGCGCTCGGCCACGAGGACCCGGCCGGCCGGGTCGCGCACGACCGCGACCGCGACCGGCACGGGCGCCAGCCGGCTCACGAGTCCGCGGGCCGAGCGAGCCGAGCCGCCTCCCGAGCGAAGGCGAGCTCGCGCTCGTCCGGCTCCCCGCTGGCGCCGTGGATGGTGACGTTGACGTGCTTGCTGCCGAAGCTGAGATCGGGGTGGATCCCCGTCCGCTCGGAGAGCGCCGCGAGCCGCTCCAGGAACACGCGGGTCTCCGCGTAGGCCACGAACTCGAAGCGTCGGAACAGCGACCGTTGGCGGCCGATCCGTTGCCAGCCCTCGGGCTCGTCGCTCGTCGCCATGCGGCTTCCTCCCTGGCCGATCGGGCGGTCGGCGGCCGACCGGCCGCCGACCCGTCAGCTCCGCGTGCCGGTCACGTCGCCGTCGCGGCCGCCACCGTCGAGTGTCGGGCTTTTGGGCAGGATCTGCTCGACCTCGGGGTGCGGGCGGGCGATGATGTGCGCCGCGGCGAGCCCGTCGCCGACCCGCTCGCAAGCATCCGCCCCGGCGCGCACCGCGGCGTTGACCGCACCGGTCTCGCCGCGGACCATAACCGTCACGTATCCGCCGCCCACGAACTGGCGGCAGATCAAGCGCACTTCGGACGCCTTGGTCATCGCATCGGCCGCCTCGATCGCCGGGACGAGCCCGCGCGTCTCGATCATGCCCAAGGCGATGCCGGTTCTCTCGCTGGCCATGATATGCTCCTTTCGCTCGCTCTGCTGGGTCACGGGCGGCGGCCCCGCGGGCCCCGCCGGATCGGTCACCTTCGCCACTCTTCCTCGCTCCAGTGGTCGATGATGCCGCCGATGGTGAGATCGGTCGTCACGCGCGGATCGCCCGCGGCGATGCGCGCGGCCGAGTAGCCGATGCTGATCACGAAATCGCCGGGCTTGCAGCCGATCGGGTCGACCGCCACGTCGAGCTCGCCCTTGGCATCGACCAGGACCTTGAGCTTCTTGGCCTGGAGCGTGCCGAGGCGGCGGGTGGTGACGAGGTCGCGGACGACCCGGTGGATCTGCATCAGGCGAACTCCTTGACCCGCGCCGGGGTCGCAGGCGGGGTCTCTTCCCAATAGTCGATGATCCCGACGATCGTGAGGTCGCTCGGATAGTCCTTGTGGCCGGCGGCGTCCTTGGCCGCCGAGCTGCCGACCGCGATCACCCAGTCGCCGGGCTTGCAGCCCACCGGGTCGACCGCGACCTGGCGGCCGCCGCCGCGTTCCTTGACGACCAGGAGCCGACGGTTCTCGAGCTGGCTGATGCGCGCGGTCGCGACCAATGTCCGCTCGACCTGGAAGATCTTCATCCGACCCTCTCTTTCGTACCGCAACACCGCCCGCCCACGGGCGCGGGCTCGCGCGGCAGGAACCGGAGCGGCCCGCCGTCGGCCGGGCGGATCGCCGCCTCGGCGACGATCCGGGCCGCACCGGCCGCGGCCGGGAAGCGCCGCTCGAGGGCCCGCAGCATGAGGTTCGCACGCCCCGCTGCCCGCTCGGCCGCGCCCGGCAGGGTGGCGTCGAAGGTCTGGAGCACGAGGACCGGAACCGCGAGACCGGCCGGGCCGAGCCGCTCGCCGAGCAGCCGGGTGCCGACCGCGAGATCGCCCTCGCCCTCCTCGATCGAGCGCATCTGCGCTTGGAAGGCGAGGTTGCGGAGCTGGACGTCGTCGATCGGGTCGCCCACGACGATCAAACGTTCCCCGTGGCCGCGGTCGGGATAGGGGCCGCCGAACCGGGCGAGCACCGCGTCGACCTGGGCGATGTTGTTCTTCAAGAGATAGCCGCAGAACCAGCGCATCCCCTCGGTCGCGGGATCGTCCGGGGCGACCCCGATCGCGGCCGCGACCCGACGCCGGATCTCCTCCTTGGCCTCGGCGCGGGGCAGATCACGGGTCGCCGCGTGCAGCTCGGCGCTCGAGAGGGAGCGGTCGAGGTCGATCCGACCGGCCGCGTCGGGGACGTGGACCCGGATCGCATCGGTGTCCGTGTCGACACCCACGAGCAGGATCGCCGGTCGCGCGTTCTCGCCGTGCCGGCGGGCCACGCCCTCGGCGAAGTCCTCGAGGCGGCCGAGGAGGGCCGAGGCGGCGCGGCGCTCGTCGCTGCCGTGCGCGGCACAGCCCTCGTGGCCGGGATCGAGGCTCGAGAAGTGGTAGACACCGAGCTTCAGGTAGCGGGTCGGCTCGCTCGCCGGGTTGGGCCGACCCTCGCGCCAGCGACCGAGCTCGACCCGCTCGAAGCGGGCGATCGCCTCCTCGACGTCGAACATCGCCCCGGCGAAGGACTTGCGCGCGGTGACGATCGCCGGCGGCACGCGCAGCACATGGTCGAGCAGGCCGCCGAGCCGGCCGTCGGCGCAGGTCGAAACGTCCACGGCGTGGAAGCCGAACCGGCGGATCACCTCGGCCACGGGCTCGCCCTCCTCGAGGGAGGGCGGCCGGGCGGCGCCGCGCTCGACCAAGCGGGCGAAGGTCCGCAGCACCGAGCTCGCGTGGAGTGCCGGCATGTCGAGCGGGGCGTTCCAGGCGGCGCGCAGCCGCTCCGCCTCGATCGTCACACCCAGCGCGGCTTCGAGCTCGGCCGCCGCCCGCTGGGCGAAGCCCGGCTCGAATTGACGCGGCGCGATCCCCACGAGCACGGGCTCGATCGCCGCGAAGGCGCGGTCGATCTCCTGGGCCCGGGCGGCGAGGGCCGCGCTGATCGCGGGCTCGGCCAGCGGGTGGCCGCTCGGCGCGACGGCGAAGGACGGACGGCGATCGGCGCCGGGTCGGCCGAGCCCCGCGGCCGGTGCCACCGGACGCGGCGCCGGTCGGAACCGGCTGCGGCCGAGCTCGCCCGGGCGGCGGACCGCGATCGGCATCGTCATCCCTGGGCCCCGCCCGAGAGGGTGACGATCGCCGCCGACTTGGGCGTCCAGCCGATCACGCCCGTGACGAGCTTCCTGGGCGGCTCGTCCTTGCCCTTGCCCTTGAACACCGAGGCGTGGGCGAACGGCTTGCGCTCGCCGTCGCGCAAGCTCGGGTTGCGCGCCGCGGCACTCGTGCCCTCGGTGCCGGTCACCCGCGGATCGTCGCGCCAAGCGTCACCGGTGATGGTGAAGCCCTGCGTACGGCCTTCACCGGTGATCCGCGGCCGCTCACCCTCGCGATAGCCGGGATTGGCGGAGAAGACGAGCCGCGGGCGGAAGCCGAAATCGAGCTGGCCCGTCACCTTCCCCTCGCCGATCGCGAACGAGCCGGTGATCTTGGGCCGCCGGGCCGCCCGCTCCTCGGCCACGAGCAGCGCCTGGCGGTGCGGGGTGGTGATGGAGAAGCCGTTCGGTGCGGGAGCCGGCTCCGCGGTCGGGGCCGGTAGGGCCGGCACCTCGTAATAGGGCGTGCCGCTCACCACCCGTTCGGCACCACGCTCGATGCCGCTCACCCGTTCGGGAGCGCTCAGCGGCACGTCGCCCGTGACCCGGACCGGGCCGTTGCGGACGAGCCGCTGGGCGATCGCGTGCGCGGTCTGCGGCGCGCACCAGCGCACGGCCGAAGTGACCCCCTGATAGGGCGTGCCGGTCACCGGGCTGCAGGTGCCCGGCTCGGTCCCGGTGACGAGCTCCTCCTGCTCGAACTCGGGACCGGTCACCCGCTGGCCGCGCCAGGTGAGCGCCTCGCGCACCTTGCCGCCGGTCACGGGATCGGGCCGCGGCACCATCGTGACGCCGGGGGCGGCAGTCGGATCGCAGGCCAGCACCGCCCGTGCCGGGGCGAGATATTGGGTGCCGGTCAGGCTGCGGCACGCACCCGGCTCGTCGCCGGTGACCCGCGGGCTGCGGCCGACCGCCGTGCCGGTCACCGGCTGGCCGCCCACGGTCACTTCGATCGGCCGGTCGCGCTCGCGCGAGCGCGAGCCGACCCAGCGGGCCGACCGGCCCAGATTGGTACCGAAGACCGAATGGCCGTGCGGGTCGGCTTGCCGCTGGAATTGGGCGAGGGTGAGGCCCGTTCCGCCGCTGCGCGGGGTGAGGTCGTCGTCGAGTCGCGGATCGGCCTCGCCGGTGATCCGCACCCGCTCGCCCGCCTCGTCCCCGGTGATCGGCACCCGGCTGCGGACCATCGTTCCGGAGACCACGAGGCCACCCTCGGTCCGGGCGATGCCGACCTTGGGCGGCGTGCCGCGGATCGTAGCACCCTCCTCCGGGCCGATGTACGGGGTGCCGGAGACCGGCTTGGCGAGCCCGGCCTCCACCCCCGTCACCCGGGCGGCGTGGCCGATCCGGATGCCGGTCACGCGCTGCTGCGCCTCAGTCGTCACCGCGACGACCTTCGGTGCGTACTCCAGGCGCTGACGTTGGCCGTTGGGGGCCGGCGGGGCGTCGCCGCGGCCGAACCGGGCGAGTTCCGCCCGCCGCGCCTTGGCCAGCGCCCGACACGAAGCCGAGGAGTCGCCCGGCGGGCAGGTCGACGGTTGGACGACCGGGGAGGGGGCGGTCGAGCCCGTCGACGCTGCCGCCGGGCCGGCGGACCCGGCGGGTGCGCCGGTGCCGCCGAAGAACGCCGCTTTCCCGCGCGCGAGGAGCTGCCGGCGGAGCATCGAGGCCTGGCGGCCCACCGCACTCATCACCGCAGCGGCGGATCGTGGGGCCGTCGACGGCACCGGCGCGGGTGTAACGACCGATGCCGCTGCCGCCGGCGAGGGCGCCGCGCCGTTCGGCGCGGGCAGCGCCGCCTCGCGGAAGCCGGTGCGCACCCGCTCGGTGGGCGGCGGCAGGGCCGCCTTGCCCTGGGAGAGCGCGCGGCGGCGCGCTTGCGAGGCCGCCCGCCCGGTCGCCACGATCGCCGCACTCATGACCCGGGTCTCCGCCCTTCGCTCGAGGTCACCGTCCACCGCGGTAGACGACGAAGGCCATCCCCTGCGACTGACTGAAGTTGTCGTAACCCACGAGCCGCACGAGATGGCCGGGATTGGCGCGGTGACAGGCCTCGACCTCGGCCAGCACCTTCTCGACCGAGTAGACGCCGAACATCGGCAGCTTCCACATGTACCAATAGGTCGACTGGGCCCGCTCGGGCTCGCAATGTTCGATCGCGGGCGTCCAGCCCTGGTTGATCAGGTAGGCGACCTGCTTGGCGATCCGCTCGGGCGTCATCGGTGGCAGATAGGAGAAGGTCTCGTAACGCGGCTTGGCGGGGCCGTAAGCTTGCATTTCGGGCACGGACGGAACTCCTGCGACTGGACGCGTCGGGGTCGGGCCGAAGTCAGGCGCGCTGGACGTCGAGCTTGTCGACCACGTCGAACTCGAACTTGACCTCCTTCCAGGTCTCGAGCGCGATCGCCAGCTCCGGGCTGTGCTTGGCGGCCTCCATCAAGATGTCGCGGCCCTCGCGCTCGACTTGGCGGCCTTGGTTGCGTGCCTCGAGGCAAGCCTCGAGGGCCACCCGGTTCGCGTGGGCGCCGGCGGCGTTGCCCCAGGGATGGCCGAGCGTGCCACCGCCGAACTGGAGGATCGAATCGTCGCCGAAGATCGTGACCAGCGCCGGCACGTGCCAGACGTGGATGCCGCCCGAGGCGACCGGGAACATGCCGGGCATCGAGCCCCAGTCCTGCTCGAAGAAGATGCCGCGGGCACGGTTCTCCGGGACGTAGGGCTCGCGCATCAGGTCGATCCAGCCGAGGGTCGCCTCGCGGTCGCCCTCGAGCTTGCCGACGACCGTGCCGGAATGGAGATGGTCGCCGCCCGACAGGCGCAGGCACTTGGCGAGCACGCGGAAATGGATGCCGTGCATCGGGTTGCGGTCGATCACGGCGTGCATCGCCCGGTGGATGTGCAACAGCATGCCGTTCTCGCGGCACCAGTTGGCCAGCCCCGTGTTGGCGGTGAAGCCGGCCGTCAAGAAGTCGTGCATGATGATCCGCGAGCCGAGCTGGCGGACGAACTCGGCGCGCTCGAGCCCGGGGATCAGCCGGAAGACCCGTTCCTGCTCGGGGTAGGCGAGCCGGGTCTGAAACCCGACCAGGTTGAACATGGTGGCGGAGGCGTCGTCCTGGCGGAGCTGGACCGCGGCGTAGGGCCGCCGGCCGGTGCGGGGGTCGGTGAGCCCGACCGGACGCATCGGGCCGAAGGCCAGGGTCTCGCGGCCGCGCTCGGCCATGACCTCGATGGGCAGACAGCCCTCGAAAAATTTCGGTTCCTCGAAGGCGCGCAACTCCACCCGTCGGGCCGCCATCAACTCGTCGTAAAAGCGGTCGTACTCTTCCTTCGTCAACGGGCAGTTGATGTAGTCGTCGCCGCCCTTGCCGTAGCGTGAGGCCCGGAAGGCGACGGAGAAATCGACGCTGTCGGCCAGCACGATCGGGGCGATGGCGTCGTAAAAGAAGAGCGAGTCGGAGCCGCAGCGGGCGGCGATGTCATGGGCGAGGGCTTCGGAAGTCAGCGGTCCGGTGGCGATGACGACGATGCCTTCGGCGGGTATCTCGGTTACCTCCTCGCGGATGATGGCGAGGGAGGGCAGGGCGCCCAGTTGGCGGGTGATGAAGGCGGAGAAGCCCTCGCGGTCCACGGCGAGGGCGCTTCCGGCCGGGACGGCGGTGGCTCGGGCCGCGGCCATGACCAGCGACCCGAGCGACTCAATCTCGGCCTTGAGCAGGCCGGAGGCGGAGTCGGGGTCGAGGGACTTGAGGGAGTTGGAGCAGACGAGTTCTCCGAGGTTTCCGGTGCGGTGGGCGGGGGTGGTGTGGTCGGGCCGCATTTCAATCAGACGCACGGCCACGCCGTGGCGGGCGAGAAGCCAGGCGGCTTCGGACCCGGCCAGCCCCCCGCCGATGACGGTGACCGTCTCCGTGGCCCAGGGTCCGGTCATGGCGGGGGCGCGGGCTCGTGCCGGTTGATCTTGCCGGTGGTGGAGTTCATGAAGCGGTTGGCGAAGTCCATGGTGACGGCCACGGCGAGGATGTCGCGCCGCTGTTGCTCGGTGTAGGCGGCCTCGTATTCCTTGACCAGCTCGCGGTCGGGGAACTCGCCTTTAAACAACGCCCAGTCGCGGACCCAGGCGAGGGCGAGCCACTCGCGGCGCTCGAATTTTTCCGGGTTGAGTTCCACCAGGTCTTTCATCTCCTGTTCGGATAGTCCAGCCTTGCTCCCAAACTGGGAGTGGGCTTCGAATCACCCGCCCCCGCAGTGGTTGTTGATGGTGACGACCAGGCAGATTTTCTCTCGGAACTTGGTGTCGATCCAACTCATGTCCACCGGTTTGCCGTCGAGTTTTTTGCGCCACATGACGCCCGCGACCCGGTTCAGGGAGCGGAAGAAGTCGCCCGGGCCGTCGAAGGTGGGGAAGTTTACCCCGGCGCCGAAGTGCTCGGCGGATTTTTTCCTGGCCGCGCACCCGGCCGCGAGGAGCAGCAGGGCCGCTCCGGCGATGATCCAGATGAGTTTCATTCCGGGTTGCCTCCCTTTTGGTTTTCGCGGCGCTCGAATTCCGCGAAGGTCATCTGCCGGTAGGCGCCGTCGCCGACATAACGGAGGATGAGGCTGAGGCGCTCGGGCGGGACGTAGCCCATGAAGAAGTCGATTTCCTTGCCGGCGGGGTCGAGGAACCAGACGGTGGGTTCACCGGCGACGCGGTATTTTTTCTTGAGTTCCGGCTGGCGGCCGGTGTCGATGAGGGCGGCGACGAAGCGGCGGTTGATGAAACAGGAAATGTCCTCGCGCTCGAAGCCGTTTTTCAGAAGCATCTCGCAGTAGCGGCACCCGTCGCGGCGGAAGTAGAGGACAAGGGGGAGGTTTTTTTCCCGGGCGGCGGCGGCGGCCGGGTCATGAGCAAGCCAGGCGATCTTGGCGCCGGCGCAGTCGGCGCCGGGAGGCGCGGGGTCGGCGGCGAGGCCGAACAGCGACAATAGGGTGAGGATGATGACGGTTTTCTTCATGTCATAAATTTTAGCCGCCGGGAGAAACAAAACAAGGCCGGGGGGCGGGGGTCACTGGACATATCCCAGGGCGCGGATCCGGCGGCGGGTTTCCTCGGAGAGGTCGGGGACGAACCCGGGCCGGCCATCGGCCGAGAAATAATCGGGCGGCTTGACTTGGGTGAGTGCGCGGTCGGGGCAGGCGGAGAGGGGCAGGGGGACGAGCTCATCGGGGTCGAAGTTAAGATCGAAGCAGACCAGGCTGTCGTCGAGTCGCTTGATGATTTTTATCCCGTCCCTGGCGCCGTAAGCGCCCCAATCGCTGAGGTAGAGGGGCGACTCCGACCGCCAGGCCGCGGGACCGTCCTGGGGGCAGCCGGTGTTGGAGAGGCATGGCAGGAGCCCGGGGCCGAAGTCGGACGGCAGTCCGGCGGCCTCCATGATGGTGGCCGGGACGCGGGTCAGGCTCACCCATTCCGAGACCCTCGTTCCGGCGTGGCGGTTGCCAGGGAGTTTGACTATGAGGGGGACTGAGATCACTTCGTTGTGGAAGGAATGCCCGTGCTCGTAATCGCCCCGGTCGAACATTTCCTCGCCATGGTCGGCGGTGAGGATGATGACGGAGCGGTCGTAGATTCCTTTTGCCCGGAGGTGGTCGAGCAACCGGCCGATCTGGCGGTCGGAAAAACGCACTTCTCCCCGGTAGCGTTCGATGACAAATTCACGGTCCTCCGGCCCGAGTCGGATGAGTTGACGATACAGCTTCCAGGCGGTGATGTCGCGGCAGAGCATGCGGGAGATGGTCGTACCTTGACCGGCGGGGAACTCGGCGTGTCCGGTATACGGGAGATGCGGGTTGAAGTAGTGGAGCCAAAGAAAGAAGGGCCCGGCCGGGCGACGGTGGAGCCAGGAAAGCGCGAGGCTGGTAAGCCCGGAATCGTCGGGGCTGAGGGGGCGAAGGAGCCGGTTGTAGATGCCGGTCACGCCCCGGACCAGCAGGAAACTCGACCGCGGTCGGTGGTCTCCGGTCGAAAAACTCTGGAAGCCGACTTCGAACCCCCGCTCGATGAACAGGTGGTTGATGAACCGGCCGGCGGTGATGTAGCCCCGGTCGCTCAGGGCCTGGGCTAGGGTCGGCAGTTCCTGAAAAGGCCCGGAAAAGTATCCGTCAATCAGCCGGCCGGCGCCGTTGTTTTCCGGATACTTTCCGGTCATGATGGCCGCGACCGAGGGCAGGGTCCAGTTCGAGGGGGCGACGGCGTGCTCGAAGACAATCCCGTCGGACGCCAGGCGGTCGATGGCCGGGGTCGGCGCGGCCTTGGGGTTGTAGGAGCCGATGAAGTCGGAGCGGAGGGCGTCGACGGAGATGAGGATGATGGGCGGGGCCTCGGGGCCGCCGGCCGGGGCGGGGTTGGCGGGGCGGTCGCGGAGCAAGAGGCCGGCGGCGAGGAGCGGGACCGCGATGAGGAAGAGGTAGTGGGCGCGGAGGCCGAGTTTGCGCCAGCGCTCGCGCCGGCCGCCCCAGACCAGGCGGATACCGAGGTACTGTCCAGCGATGATGGCGGCGAGCAGGGCGAAGACGGCCAGGACCAGACTTTCCCCTTTGAGGGTGTTGACGGCGGCGGAATACAGCCCGGCGGAGATGACCGCGACCGGGCCCAGGGTTTGGAAGCGGGCCTTGGCCAGGTCGTGGCCGTGGGCGGAAAGGTAGAGATAGAGCGCACGGCCGAAGGCCGCGGTGAGCCCGAAGAGGACGGCGAGGGCAAAGAGGAGGTGGAGGCGCCGGGCCCCGGCGAGAAGCGGGTCGGCGAGCCGGTCGGCGGCGGTCAGGAAAAGCAGGGCCAGGGAGACTACCAGGACGGTGAGGCGCACGGGGTCGGCCCGTGGTCCGGCAAGGCGGCTGAAGAAACCCAGGCCGAGAGCCCAGAGCAGGGCGAGGCCGAACCCGATGAGTAGGGAGAGGGCGAAGCCGCGGGGGTCGGGGGGGATTCCGGCCGCGCTGAAAGCGGCGAGTTCGACCGAGGCGAACCCGCCGACGGCGGCGGCGCCGACGCGCAGGGGGGCGGTGAAGTTGGGCGCCGGTTTCATCAGTCGAGGGTGACCGTCAGGCCCTCCCGGGAGGCGTGGAGTTCCTTGAAGCGCCGTCGGCACTCGCGCAGCAGTCGGTCGATGACCGCGTCGGTGTGCATGGGGTCATGGTGAAAGATGAAGAGTTTCTTGACGTGGAGCAGCTTGGCGTGCCGGATGGCCTCGTCCCAGGTGGAGTGGCCCCAGCCGATCTTGGAGCCGCTGCCGGTGCGACCGCTATATTCGTCGTCGGTGTAGGCGGCGTCGTAGATCAGGAGGTCGGCGCCCTCAAGCAGGGCGGCGAGGTCGTCGGGCATTTCGTCCTGGTGCTCGTTGTCCGAGCAGTAGACCACCGCCTTGCCTTTGTACTCGATGCGGTAGGCGACGCAGGACTGGGGGTGGTTGAGGGCCGCGGTCTTGATAACGGCGGACTTGGTCTTGATGACGTCGCCGACACAGAGGGTATTGTAGCGGATGGTGGACTGGAAGACGTCGAGGCCGACCGGAAAGTAGGGGTAACGCATCTGGCCGGCGAGGATGGACCTGAGTCCCTTGTCCTTGCGGCCTTCGCCCCAGAGGTCGAAGGAGTTGCGCGGGTCGTAGAAGATTCCGCAGAAGGGGATGCCGCAGATGTGGTCCCAGTGGTAGTGGGAGATGAGGCAGGTGACGTGGACGGGGGCTTGGTGGGAAAGCGCGACCCCGAGGGGCCGGGCTCCGCTGCCCAGGTCGACCACGATGATGTCGTCGCCGCAGCGGACCTCGACGCAGGAGGTGTTGCCGCCGTATTTGCAGGTGTCGGGCCCCGGTGTCGGCAGGCTTCCCCTCACTCCCCAGAACCGCACCTGAAAATCGCTCTTACGCTTTGGCATCTTCGTCCCCCGCTTTTCGCTTTCGGCGCGCGACCGCCGTTCGAGCTATCTCGCGAAATTACTCACCAGCCGCTTGGTCCCAATCCGCTCAAAGGAGACCACGATTATATCTCGTCCTCCGGTGGACCGGATTTTTTCGATCACCTGTCCGGTGTCGTCCCATTCGGGGTGATAAATCCATTCTCCGGGCAGGAACCTTTCCCCGGCCCGATAGTGTCGCACGATCCGGCGGGCTCCGTTTTCGACGGCGCCTTCGGTGGAGGGAGGGGCCTTTTTTTCGGCCCCGATTTCGATGGGTTTGATTTCCTGGCAACAGGGGCACCGGACCCACAACAGGCGGGCGCCGGGCTCCTCTTCCTGAACCACGGGCATGTCCAGGTCCTGTTTACAGATGGAGCAGTGTTCGCGGATGAATTTCATGCCGCCGCCGGGTGTTGCGGTTTGCCAACGGGGCGATTACTCGTCCAGAATTTCCAGGATGTAGCGCTTACCGTCCTTGCCGGAGGCGGCCATCATCAGCGTCCGGATCGCCTGGGCGTGCGCGCCCTTCTTGCCGATCACCTTGCCGATGTCTTCCTTGGCCACCCGCAGCTCGATCACGCACGAGTAGTCGCCGCTGACTTCGTTAACCTTAACCTCGTCCGGCCGGTCGACCAGCTTTTTCGCGATCAGCGCGATCAACGACGCCATGCTTTCGCCTTCGATCATGACCATTTCCCCCAGCACCCAGATTTGAACTGCTTCGATCGCCGACTTGCCGTCGGAGGTCAATAATATACCAACGCTTTTTCAAATGCAACCGCCCCGCCCCCGGCCCTTAATCTCCAGCCATGCTCTTCGGAATATTGATGGCTTTAAGAGTTGATCGGATTGAACGGATTGAAACGAATGGGACGAATTGGAGAAGACCTGGGGTTGCGGCTGGAGCCTCGTGTTTTCTCCAGCAGGGTGATGGATGAAAACGGATGGAACGGATCACCCTGAGGGCGACGGGTCCTCTGGTCCGTTCGATCCGTTTTCCATCCGTTTATTCTGTTTCATCCGTTTAACTTTTCTGGCCGACAATCATCCGACACCGAAATGGTTAGCTGTCGGATAGGCCCCGGCCGCCACCGAAAGCCCCGGGGAGGCCGGACCCCATCCCCCTTTTGACTTTCGGGAAAATGGAACCGGAAGGCGGGATAATTACTCCAAAACCCAGCGGGAGGAGTACGCTCCGGGTCCTCAACCGGCCGGCGCCGGGGCCGATTGGGAGTTGGGGAAAAATTGGGATATTATACCGAGGATGGAGGAAACCGGATGGACCTGAGACATCTTTTCCTGCGATACTCATTTGTCGTCAACTTCGCGTTGTTGTTCATACTGGCCTGGGTCGGCGCCGGCTTGGTCAACCAGGGAGTGGCCGGGTACGTCCGCAAAGACCAGTCCGTCCCGGTCAAGATGGACGCCCTCCCGGAATCGGCCCCGGCCTTCAGCGCCAACCCCGACGCCATCTCCTCCCGCGACCTCTTCCGGGTGGGTCCGGCTCCGGCTGAAGTGGCCCCGGGCGACACCGGCGCCACCGGCCCGAGCCAGACCCAACTCCGGCTCAAGCTCCTCGGGGTGATGTTTTTCGGCGAAGGCAACCCGAGGAACATCGCCACCATCCAGAACCTCTCGGACCAGAAGGCGGACGTTTATGTTCCGGGGAGCGTGGTCCAAGAGGGGGTGAAGCTGGCCGAGGTTTGGGTCGACCGGGTGATCCTCGACCGGGGCAACGGCATTATGGAGGAACTGCTATTCGGGGAGCCGGGGGCCGCGTCGCCCCCGCCATCGCCCGAGGGACGCCCGCGCCGCGGGGGGCAGTCGGAAAGCGGCTGGTCGGGTCCCAGCGGGATCGAGCAGGTGAGCGAGACCGAGTTCGTGGTGGAACGCTCGGCGATCGAGCGGGCGCTGGGAAACATGACCTCGATCATGACCGACGCCCGCATCATCCCCAATTATTCTCCCGCCCGCGACGGCGAGGAACGCCGGATCGAGGGCTTTCGGATTTTCCGGATCAAACCCAACAGCGTGTTCAAGGCGCTTGGCCTGAACGACGGCGATGTGATAAAGTCCATCAACGGCGAAGAGATGGACAGCCTGGAGAAGGGGCTGGGCCTGCTCAAGGGCCTGTCCAGCCAGTCGCAATTCACCATCCAACTCGAGCGCCAGCGGGATCCGCGGACGCATAATTACCGAGTCCAGTAGCCGGAGAGACCGGCCGGGGGAGAACCGAGTGCGATACAAATTGTTACTGGCGGCGGCGCTGTTGCTGACGATGATTATGGGAGGCGCGGGCCGGACCCAGCCGATCGATCCGGGGTTCGATCCCGCCCTGCCACCGGGCGAGGCCCCGGCGTCCGCGCCGAGGTCCCGTCCTCCCCGTCGGACTCCTCCGGCCCCGGTCCCGGTCGGGGTCCGGCCCAGTTCGGAAGTCCAACCGTCGGCCCCCGCGGCGGAGCCAGCCCCGAATCAGAACCCCGGGGCTCCTTCCACTCCTTCCCCGGAGCCCGCCCGGGGGGTGAACACCTCGTCCAACACCATCACCATCAATTTTCCGGAGCTGGAGCTGGAGGCGGCGCTGAAGAACTTCAGCCAGATCACCGGCAAGACCTTCATCCTCGGCGAGATGCCCAAGGGCCAGATCAAGACCGTCGGCCCGATCGGCCCGGTCGAAATCCCGAAGAAATACGCTTACGACTATTTCGTCCTCATCCTGCAGATGAACGGGTACACCGTGGTCGGGACCTCGGTGCCCAACGTCTACAAGGTCATCCGCATCGCCGATGCCCCCCGCGACGCCGGGCTGCCGGTGTATGGGCCTAACGAACGCCCGCGGTCCAACGAGGGGATGGTGACCCGGTTCGTGCCGGTCAAGTACGTCAACGCCACCGAACTCTCCGCCCAGCTCGCCCAGCTCACCTCCAAAGAGGGGGGCCAGGTGGTCGCCTACGCCCCGACCAACACCCTGATCATCATGGACAGCGCCATCAACATCGAGCGGATGATCAAGATCATCAAACTCCTCGACGTGCCCACCGCCGAGCCGGAGATGGAGATCATCAAGCTGAAGTACATGACCGCCGAGGAAGCGTCCGGGGTGTTGGGCCAGGTTTACGGCGGGGTGAGCGGCTCCGCCTCCTCCCGTACCGCCACCACCCGCGAGACCCCGGGCCGCCGCGGCCGCGGCGGGGCCCCGGGAATCCCGGTGGGAGTCCCCCCGGGCCAGCCGCCCGCGGTCCCGGCCGCAAACAGCGAACCCGGGTCCGACTCCCGGATCATCCCGATCGAACGCCTCAACGCCCTGCTGGTGATCGCCGACGCCGACACCCTGGCCGGTATCAAGGACCTGATCGCCAAGATCGACATCGACGTGGGTATGGCCACCACCATCCACGTGTATTACGTCCAGCACGCCGAGGCGGAGGAATTGGCCGGGACCCT
>Ga0101944_10001072_pt1 | contig 63497 bp, 42 predicted proteins | sample DewCreD2012metaG_FD_75245 | JGI IMG/M metagenome (GOLD analysis project Ga0101944, IMG submission 75245) | Hot spring sediment bacterial and archeal communities from British Columbia, Canada, to study Microbial Dark Matter (Phase II) - Dewar... ...
ACTACCTGCTGATCAGCGACACCGTGGGGGAGGACCTTCGGCGCATGCTCGCCATCATCGAGGCGGAGAAGATGCGATCCGCCCGGGCGCAAGCGCCCGAGCTTTAACTTGGAAGGAGGAGCTGGACATGAGCAAGAAAGTGGTTCTGGGCGTGACGGGGTCCATCGCGGCGCACAAGGCGGCCGACCTGGCCAGCCAGTTGACCCGCCGCGGCTGCGACGTTCACGTGGTCATGACCGCCGATGCCCTGCGGTTCATCACGCCCGTGCCGTTCCAAACGCTCTCGCGCAACCCGGTGGTGACGGACCTTTACGAATCCGAGAGCGGGTGGAAGCCGGTGCATATTACGCTGGCCGATGAGGCGGACCTCCTGTTGATCGCGCCGGCCACGGCGCACACCATTGCCCGGCTGGCGCTCGGGCTGGCCAACGACGCGCTGAGTTGCGTCGCCTTGGCGCTCAATCCCAACGCCAAGACCCTCATCGCCCCCGCCATGAACGGCAAAATGTGGCAGCACCCCGCCACGCGTCAAAACGTTCAAACGCTCCAGTCGCGGGGCGTGGAATTCATCGGCCCCGAGGAGGGCATGCTCGCCTTCATGGAGAAGCGCCCGCCGAAGTTCCAGGGCCGCTGAAGGCCCGGCGCATGTCACGCTGACACCGACATTGTCGGTTCGGCGCCGCCAGGCGCGAGAAACGGCCCGTTCCGCCCTGGCCCCGGCTTTGCTCCGGGCTCGGGTGAATGGACCTCTACGAAGCCAAGGACCGCATCGCCGTGGCGCTGGTGGAGTCGATCTTCCGCCGGGCCCGCTACCGGGTCCGGCCGTTCCAGGTCGACCCGGCCATGCTGCGGTTCGTGCGGGAGGACTTCACGCCCGACTTCCAGGCGACGCTGGACGGGGAGGACGGCACCGAGCGCGAGTTCCTGGTGGACGTCACCTACCGGCCGTTCGTGGAGCCCTTCATCGCCCTGGAGAACCAGCGGCGGGACTCCTCGGTGTTCGTCCTGGCCCGCCGCCACTGGCCGGCGCTGCGCTCCATACTGGTCACCGATCACCCCGACCGCGGCCGGTCGTGCTTCCAGACCGTGGTCGTGGACTTCACCGCCGGCGAGCGGCGGCTGCGGACGGTCGACCTGGCCGCCGCCCCCGAAGACACGACACTCATCGAAAAATACGGCGTAGCCCAGCCTTTCTTTAGCCGTTACGTAGAGCTGGCAGCAGGAGACCCAGTAAAAAATAAGAAGGACCTGGTCACCTCCTACGAGTACCTGAGCTTCTATCATTTCTTGAAAAAACAAGACAACCAGGCCAAAGAATACCTGTCTAAATTGTTAGAGCTGGCACCGGACAACCCTACAGGTCTGGAAATTCAGAAAATCCTCAGTGGAGAAACACCCACCGGAACACCGCCCAAAAAGGGAGGAGGCAAATAGCCCCTCTTCCCTTTTTGTGGCGGCTCTTGAAGCAGAATAGCCCGGCCTTAGCGTCGGGCTATTCTTTTGAACTTTCTCCGACGAAGTAATCGCTGCGCTCCTTAAACAAGAGATTAAAGGTGGTCATAGTGCCATAACAGCGGGTGATGTATTGCTGCAGATTGATTTTGTCTTCTTCATCGAGCTTTTTGTGGGCGTTGATTTGCTGCTCCAGCACGCGCAAGCGGTCGCGCATCATCACAATTTTGTGAAAAAACGTCTCGATGGGCACCTCCTTAGGCTGAACGCCATTGCCCTGAATGACGAGCTTGCCGCCTTTCCAGCGCTCCCCCAGCGGCACTATTTCTAAGCTCGTGCCTGCCCAAGCGCGCAGAATGCGCAACAACGACTGTTCCGCTTCGGTAAAAGTTACCGGCTCTTCAGCGGGAATAGCTTCCACTACCTGCCACGCTGAGTAGTCCTTGCTGACCATTTTCAGCCCAAACTGGATAAAACATACCTCGTAAGCGGCCACATGAAGCCTGACAATGACCCCGTCTCCGTAGGCGGGATGTTTTACACGCGAACCAACGCCGAGTAGTACTTGACTCATGAATGTTGCTGTTTAATGATCTAAAATATCGCTCTGACGCCTGCAAATAACGGGGGTTTTCTCCACAGGTGCAGACCTGCCAGAACGACTCCATTGAACCAATGGCCCAGCCGTTTGTATCAAAAGCCCATCTACTTTTGCCAGCCAGATGCCCTCGCCCCGCGCTATGCTCAAGATTGCCTATTCGCCCGTGTACAAGTATCCGCTGCCTGAAGGACACCGCTTTCCCATGGCCAAGTACGAGCTGATAGCCGAGCAGTTGCTCTACGAAGGCACCGTGAGCGAGAGCAACTTCTTCCACCCCGATGCACTTGACCAAGCCGAGGCGCTCTTAGTGCATACAGCGGATTACTGGGAAAAACTCAGTACCCTCTCGCTGACCGAGCGCGAGGTGCGGGCTATCGGTTTCCCTATCAGCGAGCGCTTCGTCGTGCGCGGGCGCCATATTGCTCGAGGGACTATCCAATGCGCGCTCTTCGCCCATCAGTACGGCATTGCCATGAACGTGGCCGGAGGCACGCATCATGCCTACGCTGACCACGGCGAAGGTTACTGTTGCTTTAATGACCAAGCCATTGCTGCCGCCTATTTGCTCCACCATGGCTTAGCCCGGCAAATACTCGTCGTCGACCTTGACGTACACCAAGGCAATGGCACGGCACACATTTTTCGCAACGAGCCCCGCGTATTCACCTTTTCCATGCACGGCGCGCGCAACTACCCGCTGCGCAAGGAGCGTTCTGATCTCGATCTCGCCCTGCCCGACGGCCTCGACGACAAACCCTACCTCGCCCTCTTGCGCGAGACACTGCCCCGTTTGCTCGATGAGGTGCAGCCCGACTTTGTGTTCTATCAAAGCGGCGTGGATATCTTAGATACAGACCGCCTCGGACGGCTCCGCGTTAGCCGAAACGGATGCCGCGAGCGCGACCGCTTCGTGTTCGAACAATGCCACTGCCACCGCCTCCCCGTAGCCGTCAGCATGGGCGGCGGCTATTCTCCTCGCCTGAGCGACATCGTCGAAGCACATGCCAACACGTTCCGAGTAGCGCAAGAGGTGTTCTTTTAGGTTTGCCAACGGGCTTTTCTGCAAACCTTTTTACAGAACAAAAAAACCTTAGGACTAAGCAACACACACCCTTTAACCGCCTCTGCCCAACGGTAATAGCCCCCCGTTGGGCTCAATTAGCGGCGTTTTCCGTGGAAGCTTCTTCTTCTCGCTGGAAAGGCTGGAGGACTTGCTGCAAAAAGTCATGCGGATAGGCATCTACGCCTTCAAAGCCCAGGGGAATATCTCGCCCTTCGTAGGGAACATAGTCGGTGCCGAAGAGATAGTCCCACACCGAAAGCGTGAGGCCAAAGTTTACACCATAACGGCCTTCTGGCAAGTGTTTGGCGTGGTGCCAAATGTGCATCTGAGGGCTATTGAAAAGGTATTTGAGCGGCCCCAAAGGCAGATAGATGTTAGCGTGATTGAGATGGCCAATCGTCAGCGTAAACAGGTGCACCAGCAAGAAGTCCTGAATGCCAAAGCCAATCATGGCTAAAGGCAAATACTCTACAGTGCGGTATACGATGGTCTCCATGAAGTGGTAGCGCAGATGAGCGGCAAAGCCCATCTCGCGTACCGAGTGGTGCACCTTGTGAAACTCCCAGAGCCAAGGCACGCGGTGGAGCAGCCGATGAACATTCCACTGGACAAAATCGCGCACGACGAACAGCGTGAGCAATTGCGCCCAATAAGGCCAGCTGCCTATTTCGATGGCCACCAAATTGCGAATGCCGAAGGCGTAAGCCAGGAAGTCATTGAAGGCATGCGCGACGACATTGGAAATGGCCGCATAGCCCACCAGACTGAACAGGAAAAAGTTGAAAAACATGTAAAAAGTATCCAGCCAAAAATCTTCGCGGATGAGGCGCTGGTTTTTTCGCCAAGGGAACAACACTTCTAAGGCATAAACCGCAAGCGAGATAGCGATAAGCCAGTAGAAATAATTCCCCCAGTGAGGATGGAGCACCTCATGGGCGAGATACCGGGCATAGCCTTTGAAACTGTCAAGAAAAATATCCCAGTACGATGTCATGGACAAGGCAAGGTTAAGTGTTTGACTATTTTAGGAGCGCGGTTTTTCACCAGCAGGCACTGTGTTCTTTTTTAGCGCTTTCCATTCGCGCATGCCGCCGGTGTAGTTATACACCTTAGCAAAACCCAGCTGGGGCAATTGAGCCGCGGCGCTGCTGCTGCGCCCTCCTGAAGCACAGTAGAGCACGACGGGGCGTTTGTGGTCAAGGCGACTAATTTTTTCCTTGAAATCGGGCGCGTAATAGTCTATTTCCCATGCGCCGGCTATTTTACCTGTGTGTTGAATTTCGCCAGGCGTGCGCAAGTCCACCAAAAGCACCGTCTTGTTAGTGTTCAAAAGCTCTTCCAACTGCGCCGTGTTGAGGTTGGTCTGGCTGTGGAGCAGGGAAAGGGCCGCACTTGTCAAAAAAGCCATTGAGGCAAGCCGATAAAGCGTCTTTTTCATAGCGACAACGAATTTTACAAGCAAAGGTGTGGCCTTTGCCCGCTAACAGTTCGTGACGCAAATCACATTGCGCTTATCAAACCACTAAACAGAAACAGTGACGTGCTTGAGCCAGAGACGCTCGTCGGGGGTGAGGTATCGGCCGATTTTGCGCGCCACCAGGCGATTGTACGCGCGTAGCCAGGCGCGTTCGCGTGGCGTCAGTAGACTTTTCTCTACGAGCGAGGTAAAAATGGGCGCAAGAGTGAGCGTTTCGAAGGCCAAAAAGTTGCCAAATTCGGTGTGCTCTGCTTCCACACAGCACACCAGGTTTTCTATCCGGATGCCATGCTTGCCGGGCCGATAGATGCCAGGCTCGACAGAAGTAATCATGCCAGGCTGGAAAGAGACATCTAAAGGCGCCGGGCTAATGCCCTGTGGCCCTTCGTGGACGCAAAGAAAATAGCCGACACCGTGGCCAGTGCCATGCCCGAAGTTGATGCCATGCTCCCACAAGGGCTGACGGGCCAAAGCATCTATTTGGTAGCCACGCGTGCCAGCGGGAAAGCGCAAGGTAGACACAGCGATAAGCCCTTTGAGTACCAGCGTGTAATCGCGGCGAGCCTCGTCGGAACACGGGCCGAGAGCAATGACGCGAGTGGTATCGGTGGTGCCGGTGAAGTACTGCCCGCCCGAGTCAAGCAAGTAAACGCCCTCTGGGCGCAGTTCGGCATCGCTTTCAGGCGTGGCGCTGTAGTGAGGTAAAGCAGCATTGGGTCCGTAGGCGGATATGGTGCCAAAGCTTTCTCCCTGGCAATAGGGTTGCTGGCGGCGCAGGGCATGCAGTTGTTCTTCAACGGAGCGTTCCGTCATGCGCTGGCGCCCCAGGTTTTGATGCAGCCAGTAGAAAAACTTTGTCAGGGCCACGCCATCGCGCACCATGGTTTGCCGGATACAAGCCAGCTCCTCCGCTGTTTTAATGGCCTTTTGCAGGGTAGTCAGGTTGGTTCCCTCGCGCACGGTAATAGTAGAAGGGAGTGCTTCGAGGAGATTTTGGCTGACGCGGCGCGGGTCAATCAACGCGACGCTACCTGCAGGCAGCCGGCGCAGATAGTCGCGCCAGGCTTGGTAGGGCTGTATACGGATGCTATCTTGCTGTAAGCGGTGCCTCAAGGCTGGGCTTACTTTCTGAGGATCGAGGAAAAGGGCGGCCTCTGTAGGACCTACAACGGCATAGGCAACGAACACCGGGTTGTAGAGTACGTCATTGCCCCGCAGGTTGAACAGCCAGGCGATATCGTCCAGGCTGGCCAATATCGAATGAGTGATTCCTTGCTCGCCCATGGCTAAGCGCAGACGGGCGAGCTTGTCGGCGCGGGCAATGCCCGCAAAGCGAGGCGGATGCTCATACACGGGCGCCGTGGGCAGCGGCGGCCGATCAGCCCACAGCTCGGCGGCCAGGTCGGCGTGAGGCATTAAACGGATGTTTTTCGCGCGTAGAAGCGCCTCCAACGGCTGGTACCAGCTTCTGGAAAGGAGGTTGCCATCCACTCCTACCACGGCGTTGGCAGGTAGCTGCTGGGCCAGCCATTGGGCGAACTCAGGCGTGTGCGGCACGCGCATGCGCACAAGCTGGATGCCGCTGCCCGCTAGCTGATGCTCTGCTTGCACGAAATAGCGGCTGTCGGTCCAAAGCCCTGCAAAGTCATGTGTGACGACCAGCGTACCTGCTGAGCCAGTAAAACCTGAAACCCAACGCAACACACGCCAGTAGTCGGGCACGTACTCGCTCTGATGCGGGTCTGTGGCAGGTATTACGTAGGCATCTAAGCCCTTTTGCGCCATCAAGCGGCGCAGCGCAGCGATCATAAAGGTGTCCTTTATTTTCCCTAAGTAGGCGCAGCAACACTGCTTCGAGTGTAAGTTAAATCTCGCCGTAAATTTGACGGACAGCCTCTAACAAGGGCGCTTTTTTGCGGCGCGATACCTCAATGGTTTCGCCGTTTTCCAACTTCAAATAACCGCCTTCGCCTTTGACGTAGGTCTTCATGAAATTCATGTTGACGATGTGCTTCTTGTGCACGCGCACAAAGTTGAGCCGCTTTAGAATTTCTTCGTAGGCTTTGATGGTCTTACTAGCGGTGATGCGCTGGCCGGTGTTTAGGATGAAGTGGGTGTAATTGTCTTCGGCCTCGAGCCGCACAATTTCATTTAAGCGAACAAAATGCACCCCGTCGAGACCCGAGATGCCGATTTTTTCCAGCGCATTTGGGGAGTTGGCGGCGTAGTTTTGCTGTAACAGTTCGACGCGGGCCTTCGTGTTACCGTTGCTGCGGTTGATGCGCGAGCGACCTACAGCCCGGCGGAGGTCTTCCGCTTCGATAGGCTTAAGCACGTAATCAATGGCGGCAAAGTCGAAAGCCGTCAATGCGTACTGGTCGTAGGCCGTGACGAAGACGATGTCAAAGGGAATATCCTGCATGCGCTCTAGCCCTCGAAAAACCAGGCCATCGGGTAGGTTGATATCCAAGAAAGCTACATCGTACTGCTGAGCGCGTTCTCCTTCGGTGAGTTGGAGCAGATCGGCATTAGAGCCGCCTGTAGCCACGATTTCTACCTCTGGGCAGTGCTTGTGCAACAGATTGGTGAGGTTGGCCAAACCTTCCGGTTCGTCTTCGATGAGTAGTGCTCTTGTCATGACAAAGGAGGGGATTTTTACAAATAAAAAAATATTTCTACGGTCTATTCAATGTTTGCTAACCGTGGAGCGGACGACCTTCATTCGCGCTGGGCAAAGGTCGCAAAAAGACTGTTCCGCCGAGAGCAAAAAATGCACCTTCGCGTCGGCATGTCCGACGAGCGGCAAAACGATAGAGCTGTTTTTACTAAGAAAAAGCCCTCAGATAAGGTCGGGCTACAGCTCTTTCACTTTAATGCGGGCACCCATGCATAGGCCGTCGCAGTTGCCGTTCAGGCGACGGAGGGTTTCCACCGGCGTACCGTACTGGCGTGCAATGTCTTCCAGACACTCGTTTCGCTGCACCGTATGGTAGAGATACCGTTTGTACTTGTCGGCCTCTTCTCGCCGCACTACCACAGCCGTAGCGGCAGCGGTGCCGTGGTTGCTCTCGGCACCAGCGGCTACACCGTCTGCCTTAGGCGCTTCGATACGCAACGGTGTGTGCTTAAAGACGTACACCGGTCGCCATACCACAATGCGCTGGCCGGCGGGTATGACGTCATCGGTTAAGCGGTTCCAAGCCTTGAGGTGCTCTACGTGGCAGCCCAGCATGCTGGCTACTCGCTCCACCTGATCCGCTTGATTGATAGTAACCGTTAGCTGCCAGTAGCGTCCGTCGCCGATGTTGGTATTCGGGTTAGCTTTCAAAGATTCCAATGTGTATTTGCGACCTCCTAAGCCGTTGAGGTAGCGTAAGAAAGCGGGCATGACGCGAAGAGGCAGCAGCACGTAGTAGCCTTCGTCATCTTGAGGGATGTAGTAACGCTTGAAGGCGGCGTTGAGCTCAGCAATGGTAGCATAAGCAGCGCCCGTAGCGTCGGCAATATCCTGGAAAGTAATAGCGTCGTGAATGCGCAGGTAAGTAGTCAGTTGTTCGTCGGGGTCAGGCTCGATGGGTTCCATCCCGTGCACATAGAAATAGTTGCACAAGTAAGTAGCGGCAATAAAGGCTGGCACGTAATTGCGGGTTTCTTTGGGCAAATAGCGCTGAATGACCCAGAAGTTGCGGCTGTGTGCCCGCTTAATGGCCGCATTGACGCGGCCGGGACCGCTGTTGTAGGCTGCCAACGCCAGCGCCCAGTCGTTGTATTGCTGGTATAGGTCCTTCAAATAGCGTACAGCCGCCTCGGTGCTCTTCACAGCGTCACTGCGCTCGTCCACCGCGCCGTTTTGGCGTAGATTGTAGTCGCGCCCAGTAAAAGGCATGAATTGCCACAACCCCACAGCGCCAGCGCGCGAGACCGCCCGCGGATTGAGCGCTGACTCCACAACAGCCAGATATTTCAAGTCAGTAGGTAGACCGTATTCTTTGAGTTTTTCTTCAAATAAAGGGAAGTAGGTTAGGCGTCGGCCCAAAATCTGGCGCGCCTTTTCCGGGCGCAAGTGCAAATACGTACGCACGTAAGCCTGAACGGCAGGAGTGGTTCTCAGCTCTAAACACCCGCGCAACTTGCCCAATCGCTGGCGCAGCTCCGCTTCGGTAGGCAGCGGGTATGCGTAAGCGCCTTTGGGCGTCCAAACCATGGCTGTGGAGTCTTCCACATCGGGAAGTTCGGTGTCATCTTGTTGTTGAGCTAGAGCAGAAAACGTTAGGAAAACGCCGATAAACAGCCATGTAAGCTGGGAACAAACAACCTGTTGGAGAACCATGCGGCTACAAAACTAAGATAAGGTTTGGTGAAACGAGAACCTTGCGCGAGAGAGGATTAAGCAGGGAAGAGCAGCAGGGAAAAAACGGGTCATGAGCAGCTCTATGCATTCTCACTTAGGTTGGAAAGGTCGTAAATCGGCGGGAGGTGAAGGCAAAAGTCGTCCATATGCTGCAGATGTGCGCCCTTTCCAGTCAAATTTTAACATTTAGGCGCAGCTTTACCAGCGTACAGGTTGATTTTTTGGAGAAACAAAATTAGCCAATGAAGGCATTTTTTTATTGAAAGTGTACCTTTGCGCGGCCTTTCAAACGAGCGGTTGATTTCCGGTGGTCGCCGTCTTCTTCCTACACGCCGGGCACCAAACTTCATTTTGTTTTATGGCAAATATCGGTCGCATCAAGCAAATCATCGGCGCTGTCGTGGACGTAGAGTTTAGCGGTCCTGACAGCAAACTGCCGGAAATTCTCAACGCATTGGAACTGAAACGCCCCGATGGCTCTACCCTGGTGCTGGAGGTGCAACGTCACTTAGGCGAAGACAGCGCACGCACCATTGCTATGGACTCCACCGACGGCCTGACACGCGGCATGGAGTGCGTCGACACCGGCGCACCTATCGCTATGCCCGTGGGCGAGGAGGTGCGCGGGCGCCTTTTCAACGTCGTCGGCGAACCTATTGACGGCATTGGCCCAGTACCCAAGGGTAAAAACGCCTACGTCATCCACCGCAAACCTCCGGCATACGAAGAACTGTCCACAGAGCGGGAAATTCTGTATACGGGTATCAAAGTGATTGACCTCATTGAGCCCTACGCAAAAGGCGGTAAAATTGGCCTTTTCGGTGGCGCAGGCGTGGGCAAGACGGTGCTCATCATGGAACTCATCAACAATATCGCCAAAGCCTATGAGGGCATGTCGGTGTTTGCAGGCGTAGGCGAGCGCACGCGCGAGGGCAACGACCTGCTGCGCGAGATGATTGAGTCCAACGTAATCAAGTACGGCGAAGCTTTCAAGCACTCAATGGAAGCCGGTGGCTGGGACCTGAGCAAGGTAGACCACAACGAGCTGCGCAAGAGCCAGGCTACGCTGGTCTTTGGCCAAATGAACGAGCCGCCCGGCGCCCGCGCTCGCGTGGCCCTATCGGGGCTGACCATGGCCGAGTACTTCCGCGACGGCGACCTAAACGATCCCGCTGGCGGCCGCGACATTCTTTTCTTTATTGACAACATCTTCCGTTTCACCCAGGCGGGTTCGGAAGTATCAGCACTGCTGGGCCGTATGCCTTCGGCCGTGGGCTATCAGCCTACATTGGCCACAGAAATGGGTCTGATGCAAGAGCGGATCACCTCCACCAAACGCGGCTCTATCACCTCTGTACAAGCGGTGTATGTGCCTGCCGACGACTTGACCGACCCGGCGCCGGCTACGACCTTTGCTCACCTCGACGCCACCACAGTGTTGAGCCGGAAAATTGCCTCGCTGGGTATCTACCCCGCTGTGGATCCGCTCGATTCGACCTCGCGCATTCTTGACCCTCACGTCATTGGCGAAGAGCACTACCGCTGTGCCCAGCGCGTAAAGGCCATCCTGCAGCGCTACAACGAACTGCAAGACATCATTGCTATTCTAGGCATGGAAGAGCTCTCCGACGAAGATAAACTCGTGGTCAGCCGCGCTCGCCGCGTGCAGCGCTTCCTATCGCAACCCTTCCACGTGGCCGAGCAATTCACCGGCCTGCCCGGTGTGTTCGTGCCTATTGATGAGACCATCCGCGGCTTCAACATGATTCTAAACGGCGAAATGGACGAGCTCCCCGAGGCAGCCTTCAACCTCGTGGGCACGATTGATCAAGCTATCGAGAAAGGCAAGAAATTGCTTGCAGAAGCCAGCCGCTAACCTTTACCCTGCTCGAAAGGCGAGGCGGTCTGGCTTAGGCTATACGGCCTCGCCTCTCGAGCTCTTTAGTGAAGAATTATGAACATTGTTATTCTATCTCCCGAACAAGAGATTTTCTCCGGTCCTGTCAAAGCCGTGCGCGTGCCTGGCAGCAGCGGCTCCTTTGAGATGTTGGAAAACCACGCTCCTGTTGTTTCCGCTCTCGACGCCGGCGAAGTACGCTTGACCCTGCCTAACGGCGAGAAAAAGACCTTCCGCATCGAGGGCGGTTTTGTGGAGATGCTCAATAATGAGATTTCCCTCCTCGTTTCTGGAGTGCAGGAAGTGTAGCCACTCTGCTCCTTTTTTCGTTGCTCCAGGAGCAGGGCGCTGCGGCAACGGGACTCGCCCGGGCGACGTTTATATTTGCAGCCCAATTGTAAACACACAATGCACCTACTTGCGCCATGACTCGAGTCCTCCTTACCCTTTCTGCGACATTTGTTCTCTTCCAATCGTGCTCCAATGACTTTGAACTGACAGCGCCCTGGAAGGAAGTGCCCATCGTCTATGCCATCCTCTCGCCGCAAGATACGGCCCATTACGTCCGGGTAGAAAAGGCCTTTCTCGACCCTAAGACCAGCGCTTTGCAGATAGCCCAAATCCCAGACTCCATCTATTACCCCGAAAACGCCATTCAAGTATTCATCGAAGAGGTGGCCACAGGTAAGCGCTTCTCCTTGACCCGTGTAGATGGCCGCTTAGAAGGCTATCCGCGCAAGGAAGGCATTTTTGCCGCATCGCCCAACTGGTTGTACAAGACAAAGGAGAAATTGTCCGCCGGCCAGCGCTACCGCTTGCGCATTGTGCGTACCGATGGACGCCCCGATGTCACGGCTGAGACGGTCATTCCGACGGACTTTATTATTCAATCGCCCAATCCAAGCCTTTTGCCAGTGCGCATTACCTTCCTGCGCGACAGGTCTTCCAATGTTACTTGGCTTACTGACTCCAATGGCGTTTATTTTACGGTTCGCTTTCGCATTCGCATCCGGGAAAACAATTTCAATGGCACGCTGGTGAGGCGAGATACCCTCTACTGGACGCCTGTGCCTAATACTCGGCGCTCGGAAATACTTACGGGTAACGGATACCTCACTACCGAGCGCATCCTATCCGAGTCGTTCTATCGCGTGTTGGTGGAAAATTTATCGCCAGCCAACAACACGTTTCGCCGCTTCGAAGGCATTGACATTACTGTGGAGGGCGGTGGGCGCGAAATTGAACGCTATCTGGAGACCGCCGCAGCTAACGCGGGCATTACCGGCGCCGAGCTCGTCTCGCTGTACACCAACCTTTCGGAAGGCTTCGGCATTTTCACGGGCAAAAACGCCGTTACCTTACCCAATGTCTCCGTAACACCAGAAACCATCAGCAGTATGAACGAGCGCTCGCCCGAGCGGGAGCTCAATTTCCAATAGCTTCTTCAAACCTTTTGTTAACACATTATAGAGAGCAACAATTTAGGCTTTGCTGCCGTTTACTCTGTAAATTTGCACGCCAAAGCGACGAAAGCTGCCGCGGCCTGGAAATTCGAACAATGTTCATGGGATTATAATTTGTTGTTTTACGGCCACGCCACAAGAGGCGTGGCCTTTTGTTTTTTACCCCTTACTTTCGCCGCTTGAGCAAACAAAACCGCACGTCATCCTGCCCATGTCTATCACCAGCGGCGACACCAAGCGTGTTACCACCCACAGCATCCAGGCTATGAAAGAGCGCGGCGAGAAAATCGCCATGCTCACAGCGTACGACTATTCCATGGCTTGCATCCTCGACGAGGCAGGTATTGACATCCTACTGGTCGGCGACTCGGCTTCCAACGTGATGGCTGGCCACGAGACCACGCTGCCCATTACCCTCGACCAGATGATTTACCACGCCCAGTCCGTCGTGCGCGCCGTGCATCGGGCGATGGTTGTGGTGGATATGCCCTTTGGCTCCTACCAAGCCAATTCGGAAATTGCCTTGAAAAGCGCTATTCGCATTATGAAGGAGTCGGGTGCCCACGCCGTCAAGGTGGAAGGTGGCGCCGAGGTCGAGGAGTCTATCCGGCGCATCCTCATGGCTGGTATTCCCGTCATGGGGCACTTAGGGCTTACGCCACAGAGCATCTACAAGTTTGGCACATATGCGGTGCGCGCCCGCGAGGAGGCGGAGGCCCAAAAACTCCGCCAAGATGCTCATCTGCTCGACTCCCTGGGCTGCTTTGCCCTGGTGTTAGAGAAAATTCCAGCTCAATTAGCCAAAGAGGTCTCCGAAAGCATTGATATCCCAACCATTGGCATCGGAGCCGGCCAGTATACCGACGGCCAGGTGCTGGTAACGCACGATATGTTAGGCATCACGAAGGGCTTCCGCCCGCGCTTCCTGCGTCGGTATCTAGAGCTTTTCGACCTCATCCAATCTGCGACGCGCCAGTATATCGAGGATGTAAAAGAGCGCCGCTTCCCTAACGAGTCGGAGCAATACTAAGGCCGCGGCTCGGGCGCGCATCCGCGCCGGCGGGGGAGAGGGTGCTACGGAGCGGCCGACTCATCGCTGGTATGTTGCTCGTAAAGGCAGGCCAGTTGCTCAAAGTCGCTCCAAGAGAGTGTTTCAGGGCGTTGCTCGAAGCGGGCATCGCCTTGCAGGAGCGCTGCGGGGAAGAAAGCCTTCATTGTGTTGCGGAGCATTTTCCGGCGCTGGTTGAAAGCGGTTTTCACCAACAGGCGGAAGTGCTCTTCGCGGCAGCGGAGCTGGAAGCCGTCTTTTCGGGTAAGGCGGATAACGGCGGAGCGCACCTTGGGTGGCGGCTGGAAGGCCCCCGGCTCCAGCGTAAAGAGCGTCTCCACGCGGTAAAACGCCTGCAGGAGTACGCTGGTAATACCATACGTTCGGTTGCCCGGCGGAGCAGCCACGCGGTCGGCTACTTCTTTCTGAAACATGCCCACCACCTCAGGGATGAGGTGGCGTTCGTCCAGAACGCGAAAAAGGATTTGAGTGCTGATGTTGTAAGGAAAGTTGCCTATTAGGCAAAAAGAGCGCTCGCCCAAGATAGCGCGCGGGTTGAAAGTGAGAAAGTCCGCCGCTATCAGCCGTTCGCCCAGCTCAGGCAGGTGCTTGTGCAGGTAGGCTACCATGTCCGGGTCGGCTTCTACGGCGTAAGTAGTGTACTGGTCGCCGTGGTGCAGCAGGTGCCGCGTCAGCATGCCGGTGCCCGGTCCGACCTCGAGCACCAGGCCCGTTTCCTGTGCCCGCTTCAAGGCATGGGCAATGCGCGCAGCGGTGTGCTCGCTTTTCAGGAAGTGCTGTCCGTACGATTTCTTCGGCTGCAAAAGCGGTGATCTTAAGCCGTTGTGAATGAAAAAAGAGTGGAGACTATCGGGCTGCGCTCAGAAAGTTTTTTTCCGCAGAAAAAACCACCACACGGCGACGGCCAAGGTGAGTAGGGTAAGCGCAACACTGAGGTAATACCAGGGCCATTGGCGCGGCAGGCGGACCGGCTCTGGGCTGCCTGTAAGGGCGAAACCCGCCCAAAAGTAGGGAAATGGGTCGGGTGCCTTTTGGCAATAGTCGCGTTTGGCGAGGAAGAGCGCTTCGTCTTTTGCTAAACCTTTGTACAGGTTGTCTAAAAAGAGCTGGGTTAGCGAGGCAGTGGCATCGTCGCGTACTTCCCACAGGCTCATGAGTGTGGCTGGGCAGCCTGCCGCCTGAAAAGCGCGCGCTAAGCTGAGGGTGCCTTCACCCAAAGCCACTGTGCCCACGCCAGTGCGGCAAGCGCTTAGAAGCGCCACGTCAGACGCTATCCAGGTGTGGTAAATCTGATGAGCGAAGAGGAAGTAGTCTGCTGCGGCGAAGGCCGGCTGTTGATTAGGGCCGCCCAAACGGTTGTTGGTGGTCACTCTCGTGTCGGTGTTATTTTTTGACGAAGGGGGCGAGAACGCCATCCAAGAGTAATCGGGAAAAGAGTCGGACGCCTCGGCATGACCATAGAAATGTAGGATGGCACCCCGCGAGGCGTACCGCAAAAAAGTATCCACCCTCGCCTGAGGGCCACAAAAGGCGCGCCCGCCTAAGCGCCGGGCCATACTGTCCACCAGAGCAGAACCCTTGTACACGGGAGCTAAAGAGCCATCGGTATATTCAGGAGCAAAGCCCACGTACGCATACTGGGGGCGGCGCCGGGGCTGACCAGCATAGAAGCGCTCCAATGAGGCCGATAAAGAGAGGCGAATAGGCATGCTCAGCCCGACGTAATCCAGCGCGGCATAGTTTACAGGTCCATTGGGATCGGCTGGTTGAGCAAGCAGTATATCAAAGGGCAGCAAAGACAAAGCGCCATCGGGTGAGAGCGTCAGTCGTTGGGCGGGTTGGGTCAGTGCCGGCTCCAAGAGCACTCGATAGAGGCCATGCGCCTGGCTGACGAAGGTGCGCCAGAGGGCAGGGTCTGCCGAGCGGTTCTCTGCAACCTTGGCGTTGTTGACGAGCTGGATAAAATCCGTGATAGCGGCTTCTCGGTAGGGCTGGCGTATGAAGTTATCTTCTCCATGTTTGATGTAGATGAGATATACCCACCCGCTATCGGGGTCGGCGAAGTAGTTCACCCAGCATTCGCCTGGGCGGAGAAGGTGGCGTCGCACCGCCGCCACAGAGGTTAGCGGCACCTGAGCCTGGCTCAGATTAAGCCCGTATCGTTCGCTGATGGTTTGGCGTGTTTGGCGTTGCTCTTGTTCGATGCGGAAAATACGCTGTTTTAGGGCCATGCCGAGAGAGTCGTCGGGCTGGCCGTGGCGGGTTAGGTGTTGGAAGAGCTCGTTTTTGAGGTAGGTATAGCGATCGCGCAGGTCTCGTTCGCGCTCGGCGAGCGAGGCGCTTACCTGGGCTTGCCGGAGTAAGGCGTCGGCAGATACCTTTTGGCGCAGTAAGACGGCTTTACTCTGCTCAGAGCAAGTAAAGGCGCGCTCCATAGCATGGGCATCGCCAGCCTGGTGGTAAACGTACAAGATACGGAGCATGCGCCCGAAAAGGCGTCGGCTTTGCTGGGTAGAGAGCAGTTTGGAAGACTCATAAACTACCACCTCGAGCAGGTTTTCCGTCATCTCGAGCGCGAGCCGGGTTGTGCTGTCGGCTAAGGCTAAAGCGTGCGCATCGTTGCGAAGGGCGTATTGCTGCCAGAGTGCTTCGCTTTTCAAGTCGAGCGCCTCCGCCACGGCATTTTCTGGGTCGGGGTCGAAGATGGCCGGGTCAGGGTTGCTGCCCAGGTTAGTGGCCGACAGGTGCGGATAAAGTTGCTTCAGGGCTTGCTGCGCCAACAGGGCAGCGGTTTCTTGCTCTCCTCGGCGCAGGGCTGCCCACCCCATGGCCACAAGCAGTTTGCTGACTTCGCGTGGCTCTATGTTGGACGAAGGCAGGTCGGCCAACCGCAAGGCCTGCCGGCGCGCGTCTAATGCCAGGCTGTCGCGGCCCATTTTTTCCCAAATATTGGCCTGAATACCGAGGGCATTAAAGCGATAGTTGTACTTATCTGGCCGGAGGTTTTGCAGGGCAGCCTTAACCGTTAGAGCGGCTTCGTTTAGTTGTCCCAGCTCAGCCAAAGCAGCGGCCTTATTGGCCAACAACATCCCGAGCGTGTTATCTCGACGCACCTGGTCTTTGGGTTCCAAAAGGCGCAGGCGCTGTAGCTCGGCCAGCCCCTTGTCGTACGCCTTGAGTGCTTTTTGGGGGGTGCCGGCGTTCCCATAGGCAATGCCTAAATCGCTGTAGATGTCGGCAGAGGTGAAGGCGTTCGCAGTAGCTTGGGCCATGCTCGTATCGCGTCGCAACAACTCCAGGGCAGCTAAGAAAAGTTTTTCTGCTTCTTCATTCTCGCCCAGTCGGGTTTTGATGTTGGCCAGCGTCTTATATATCGGCCCGGCCGGGTGGCGCGTCGTTACGTGACCGAAGCGCTCCGATAGTTGGCGAGCCTTTTCGTAGCAAATGCCTGCCGCATGGTTTCTCCCCAATTGGCGCAAGCAGAAGCCCAGCATGAGGTACATGCGCCCGACGTGACTGTCGTCCTCCCACCATATTTGCTGCACGGCGTTTTCCAGCAGTGGGCACAGGTATTCAATACCTCCGCGGTCGCGGTGATAACGGAAGCGGTCAGCCCAGGCATTTACCCATTTTTCGGGCTGGCGCGCCTGGGCTAATAGCTTTATGGCCTGAGCGAGGAAGGTATCGGTGAATATAGTGTCTGTTTTGACTAGCGCGAGCAAAGAGTCGGCAGTATGGCGCCACTGAAGGGTATCCGCCGCCAGTAATTTGGGCGGGTTGGGGGCGGGTGAAGAGATAGGCTGACACGCTACCCACCACCCGCCTACGCATAAGAGTATCCGACCGAGGCGAAACATGGAAGACCGTTTTGTTTAATCGGCGAAACTATGCCTATTTGCCTTTTATTTCGAAAGTAAGCGGATTTTTGTCTTCGTTAACGAAGGCCTGTTGGCGTGCTGTTCGACGTCGGCGGGGCAGCAGGTTGATGTGAGTAGAGAATTGCGACAAAGCCCGGAGAACCCCGCTGTTTCTTGAAGGAATTACTCACTACTTTAACTATCACAAACAAAGACCGTATGTATCGCCTGTTTCCCTGCGCCGCCCTTCTAACGGCGCTGCTCGCCCTTTTTTCTTCTGTGCTAAATGCACAGCCTTATACCATCAACCACTGTACGTCCTCCAACAGAATATGGCCACCTGTCGTATCCACTCAACAAACGGGTGGCGGCGGTGCCCTGGTCAATCGCTATCGCTTCCACCTGGATTGGCCTCGAGTGGCAGGCACTTCTTGTCACCAAAACCCGCCCAGCCCTATCGTGGCAGGACAAGATTCGGTGGCGCGTTGGATCTATTTCTGGGACTTTGGCGACGGCACGTTTAGTCGCGATAGCGCTCCCGAACGCATCTTCGCGCCGGGTAACTACACGACTAAAGTAGCGCTTAAACCCATATACAGCGACGACGACGACCCTGTAGGCTTCACTACAAATACCATTACCGTCAGCAGCGCTCCCGAGACTCCCAACTATCCTCCTATTCTTCCCAGCGGCGCCCACATCGCCCTCAACGTCAACTGGGCGGCTTCGCGCCCTGGCGGCTATCTCGTTTTCGCCGTCACTTATCCCAAAATTGTCGCATCCGGGCAGCCGGGACGCACAGTATATCTGGCATTTCCACAAAATGAGTTTGTGTTTGATACCATGCAGACAGGTCCGCAGCCGACGCTGGAAAGCGAAAGCTTGGTATGGGACGAAAAAGAGCATCGCGTGTATTCCTGGCGCTTCGAAACACCAGACACCACACCTACGCCTAACCCCGAAAACACGCTCTTTGTCCATTTGAAAGTTAAGAATGAGGTGGCGGACCTTTTCCCTGCCGACACCAGCAGCGTGCTCACGCATGTGTTGGCTTTTATCAAAATAGATGGCCAGGTTTTGGGCGGTGGAGGCTACCAATTAGGCCACACCAAAAACGACAAGACCGGTGGATTTTCAGGAGGTGGAGTGCCCAACCATTCGCCCTGGAGCGGTGCGGAAATGACGGCGCGCACCGTTGCGCTCAACTGGGCCTCTGACCCCAACTACATTGAGGTTAGCCCGCGTTACCTGGCACCGGGCACCAAGGATGCGGTGCTCACCTACACCATAGGCTTTTACAACGGCGGCTCCGCCACGGCGGACACGCTGCGCGTTAATGCACACATTCAGCGTGCCCTGCTCAATCCTACGATGCCCGCCACCTTGTCGAGCCAGCCAGTATTCCCTACTGCACCCACTACCGCTACCGTAGGCGCCGACCATGTTATTCGTTGGGCACACAATGACGCCAACCTGCCTTCGCTGGGCCAAGCACAAGCAGTAGGTTTCAATTCAAAAAACTGTTTTGGTGAGGTGAAATTTCAAATGACTACACGCCCTGGCTATGCTTTCAAGAGCGGGGACACCATCAGCGCCATTGCGCACTTGCGCATGGAGCGCAGCTTCGTCAGCACCAACACCGACGTGTTGCGCGTACGCTCGCGCTGCTTACCGTCTCCCTGGTTCTGGGGAGTGAAAGTGCAGTACAACCTATCCCATACCGTTGCCCCGTGGGAACACCAGCGCGGCTACCAGGTGGCGCTCACCTTACGCAAGCCATTGGGGAAAGTATGCGGCCTGAACGACAACAGCATCTTTAGCCGCTGGCTACCCAAAAATGCCTTTCCGCTCTTTTGGTGGCAAGGCGAGCTGGGCTACGGACAAACACACCTCGTTTACAATGACCAGCGTACGTTCCGCGTAGGTCATGCCGATATCACACCCATCATGCTGCGATTTATCGCCCGCCAGCCGCAACTGCCCGGCATGCCGCGCAGCATAGGGCTTTCGGCGGGTTATACGGCCTCGTTCTTGTTGCATGGCGAAGAAAACGGCAATGCCATCTCTTGGTCAGGCAGCGCTCTGACGGAGCGCATAGACCACTCTGTGTCTGTGTCCTTGGACCTGCTCAACCTCATCGGTAAGCCTGGCCTTTCGGCGGGCATGGGTTGGCGTTGGCGCAACACAGCCCTCGTCCTGGGTGCGGGTGAATGGTATCAGCATCCGTTCACTTACGTGCATTACACATTCTGACCTCGCAGTAACCCTCTTTTTTAAAAAAAAGCGCAGGTCATCCTCACCATTTGTGATGGTCTGCGCTTTTTATTTTCAAAAAATAATTGGCAGAAGGCGGTGCTTAATCTTCGGCCAAGCGCTCTGGCCACACCGGCAACCACACGGCGGAGGGATATCGAGCGCTGCGGTGCAACGCAATTTCGAGGGGAATAAAATCGCCGTCTTCAGCCTGGTAAATGTTGACGAACTGTTGCGGATTGCGGTCGGCTAAAGGGAACCAGCTGCTCTGCACCTGAATCATAAGGCGATGGCCAGGCAGGAAGGCATGAGCCACATCGGGCAGTTCAAAGCGCACGCGTTGAGGTTGGCGCGGGCGGAAGCCCTCGGGTTTTTCGAAGCTGTTGCGGTAACGTCCGCGGAAAATTTCGGCGCGCACCAGCATTTGATAGCCACCTAATGGGACGCCGTTCTCCACGCCAGCGAGCGTGTCGGGGAAGACATCGATGAGTTTGACCACAAAATCGGCATCGAGTAAGCGTTTGCGCGGCGCCTTTCCGCGGTCGTCGAGGCTGACCCATAGGTCGGCTACGAGAGGCCCGTGCAGGCGCAGCACCGTGTCGAGCATTGGCGTTTCGTAAACGAGCACATCGGGTCGGCGACTGGCGAAGCGCTGGTCGTCGGTCATGTATTCGTTGGTGCGGCGCAGGTGCACCCGGTCGGTATAGGGCACGGGTTTGGCTGGGTCGCTGGGATAGTGGTCGGCGGCGCCGGTTGCTGCGGTTGGTGGTTCGGTTTTCAGCTGCCCATGGGCGTGCAAGTAGAACGGCGTAGTGCGCATCTGTTGAGGTGGCCAACGGTCGTGCCGGACCCAACGATGGCTGCCGGTTTCGAAGATGAGCGCCTCGGGCAATGCGAGTTCGCCGCGACCTTTTAGATAATGCTCGAAAAAAGGAAATTCCACCTCGCGCTGGTAGAAATAACTGGTAGGCTGCCCGAAAACGATGTTTCCCAGGCGCTCCCCACGGTTACGCGCCCAAGCGCCATGGCTCCAGGGGCCCATGACGATGCGGTTGCTCACCGTGGGCGGATTTTGGGTTTCAATGGCTTTGTATGTAGCCCACGCGCCAAAACAGTCTTCGGCATCGAACAAGCCGCCCACCGTGAGTACGGCTGGCTGAACGTTTTTCAAATGTGGGCGCGGATTGCGCGCCTTCCACCAGTCGTCTAGGTCAGGATGCTGCATAAGTTCGTTCCAGAAAGGTATTTCACCTTTGAGATACAGCCGGTTGAAGTTGGGTAGGGCACCTGTGCGCAGAAAGAAGGCGTAGTTATCGGGTGTTTTCCAATCGCTAAAGCCACGTTGTCCCTGTGTGGTCGGTGCAGGGCGAGGCTTACCAAAGCCGGAATAAAACGAAAAGGCGTCCATGAGCATGAACGCCCCGTGGTGATGGAAGTCGTCGCCGAGGAACCAATCCGTCACAGGAGCCTGAGGCGATACGGCTCGGATAGCCGGGTGGGCAGCCAAAATGGCCATAGTGCTGTAGAAACCCGGATAAGAGATGCCATACACGCCTACCTTGCCGTTGTTGTCTGCGGCATAGCGGAGCAGCCATTCAACGGTATCGTAAGTGTCAGAGGCCTCGTCCACGTCGGTGCTATCTTTCTTATCGGGGTTAAATGGGCGCACGTCTACAAACTCTCCCTCACTCATGTAGCGACCACGCACATCCTGAAAAACAAAGATGTAGCCTGAGCGCAACAGGTGGCTGTTCGGAAGGCGCGATGGGAATGCTTCCGCTCCGTATGGAGCACACGAGTACGGCGTGCGCCGCAGTAAGATAGGATAGGGCGGCTGCATTGAGGTCGAACGCTGCGCCTGTGTACCGGGCGAAGGCGTGTAAATGGCCGTGAACAGGCGCACGCCGTCGCGCATAGGGATGTACACCTCGCGTTTGGTATAGTGCTCTCGAAAAAATAGGGAGTCCTCGGCCGGTGTCTGGGCTATGCCGACCTCTGTCCTAAAGCATGCGCAGAGTAAAAGGAGTAACGAGAAGGAGCGTGCGTTCGCCATAGAGCATTTAAGAAGGAGGAGGGTTCTCGAGTTATCGGATGAGCGTAAGAGGAAACGTATGTTTGCTGGATGGCACCATGCGGAAGTGTTGTAGGCAATTGCGCTTGTCTGAGCGAAGCGCTGTTTTTTTTAAGGCTGTTCATCGCCTGAAGAACAACTCGGCGCCAAAGTGGGTAATTTTCATCAATAAGCCAAAATTTTAGAACCTTTGTCTGCATGAACACACGCCTTTTTCTTTTATTGGTTGTCTCTTTAAGGGCCAGCGCTTTTGTCGCGGCACAGCCTGTGGTGGATGCGCCAGAAACGCTTCGCTGGGTCAAGAAGCAAGGGCAACGCATCGAGTCATCGCTCAACGATGCCATCCGCTCAGGCGAGCAGACCTTCATGCTCCTGCAAATGCACCGCGCTTGGCGTGAATTTGACGCTGTGGCCCAGGCAGGGCTTTACTGCCATGCTGCGCGGGTGGCGGCAGAACGAGGGCGCTCGGCTTGTGACTTGCTCAATTTAGAGCGCAAAAAAGACCTGAGCAACTTAGTCATACGCGCCACTGAAGCCCGAGAGGAAGCCTTTCGAATGGCAGGGGCTGCGGAAAACTGTCTCACTCAATTGTCGTCATCGGCAGGGGCAGAACGGCGCTATCTGCCCTCCGACTTACTGGTGCGCGACGCGCTGATGGTAGAGCTGGATTTGAGCGATGCAAAAGCGTCGGGTGATTTTCACATATTGGCCCAGAAAGTGGAGCATGCCCTGCGCGTGTTGCGCGATGCGGAGTACCTATCCTTTACACTGGACGACTGCTCAGAGGTGCATCGGGCCTGCTTGCGCGCTGAGGAAGCCTGCCGCAATGCCTTGACTGCCAACCAGTGGGAGACAGCAGTTGCATACCTACGCCGTGCGCTGGAAGAGGTGCAAATTGTTCGCACGCTGGCTGAGCGCTGCAAATGAGCCGCTCGGTGTATTTTGGCCTGTAGCTTTTGGTAGATTTTCTCATGCGCCTGACCCTTGTACAAACAGACCTTGTGTGGGAGTCGCCGGGCGAAAACCGCGCCCGCGCGGAGGCTCTGCTGGCTCCACTGGCCGGCCAGACTGACCTTGTGCTGTTGCCAGAAATGTTCACTACGGGCTTCTCGATGAATGCCGCAGCACTGGCAGAAGGCATGAATGGCCCTACGGTGCGCTGGTTGCTTCGCCAGGCATCGGAGCTCCATGCCGCCGTCGTGGGCAGTTTTATTTGTGTGGAGGAGGGACGTTTTTACAACCGCTTAGTAGTAGCCTTTCCCGAGGGCAGCTTGCAGCACTATGACAAGCGCCACCTTTTCGGTTTGGGCAAAGAGGACCAAACGTACACAGGAGGACAGCACCGCCTGCTGGTGGAATGGCGAGGGTGGCGCATCTGCCCGCTCATTTGCTACGACCTGCGCTTCCCCGTGTGGAGCCGACAGCCGCTAAACGAGCCTTACGATCTGCTTTTGTACATAGCCAATTGGCCCGCCCGACGCGCCCATCACTGGCGCGCGCTGTTGCCTGCCCGGGCCATCGAGAATCAGTGCTACGTGGCCGCCGTCAACATCGTAGGTGCCGATGGCAATGGCATAGAATATCAGGGCGATTCCGGCGTGTGGGACTTTTCGGGCCAGTCGCTCTGCCTGCTGACGCACCAGCGAGGCGTGTTCACAGCAGAACTTTCGCTAGGGTCTCTCCACGCCTTCCGCCAGCAGCTGCCTTTCTTGCGCGATGCCGACGCTTTTGCGTTGTTGTAGGTCTGAATGTCACTTTGGGATGCAGTGTTACACCTGAACCTCTAAACTTGCTGTGTAGAATAGGGAGAGGATATCGTTCGCAACTAAAGGCGCAGGTGGTAAACCTTTCCGCTGCTGTGTGGTTTTCCCTGCCACAAAATGCCTGATGCCCGGCAACGCCTCGTCTTTGTCATGCACCGTTATCGCAATGCTTTGCTGGCGCTTTATGCCACTGCTATCGCTGTCAGCCTGTTTCTTCTCACGCGCCTGACGTTTTCCTTCGACTTTGAGCAGTTTTTTCCGAAAGGCGATCCGGATTGGGAGTTTTTCAAAGAGTATATCCGCGATTTTGAAAGCGACGATAACTTCCTGCTGGTGGCCTTCGAGCGTCGAGAGGGTGTGTTTGAGCCGTCTTTTCTTCAGCAGGTACACGATTTCACGCTCAAGGCGAAAGACCTGCCTCATGTGACGTCAGTGTTGTCGCTGACGACCATGCGGTATCCAGTGCGCACGCCCTTCGGCGTAACTGCCGTGCCAGCCATTCACATAGATGACACTACGTACTATGCCACTGATCGCGTGCGTGTGCTGCAGGATAAGCGCTTCGTGCACAACCTCATCTCCGAAGACGGCACAGCGCTCAACGTAGTCCTCAAGACGGTGAACCAGAGCACCTATGAGCAGTCCGTTGCCCTAATGGAGGCGTTGGATAGCCTGTTGGCGCAGTACACCTTCGATGGCGTGTACCGGTTAGGGCGGGCGTACTTCCATCGCGACATGGTGGCTATGCAAAAACGCGAGATAGCGGTATCCACTGTCGTGGCGGTCTTACTAGCTTCTGCTATTCTGTTTTTCATCTTTCGCCGCTGGCGCACGGTGTTTCTGGCAATGACAGGTATCGGCTTGGCGCTGCTGTTTTTCTTAGCCCTGCTTAGTTTGTTGGGGCGAGAATTGAACGCACTGGCTGCCCTGTATCCAGTGCTGATGTGCATTGTTGGCGTGGCTGACACTATTCACCTGACCACCAAATATTTAGATGAGCTGGAGAAGGGGCGAGCGCCCTCTCAGGCCATTCGCATTACGGTGCGTGAAATTGGGCTAGCTACGTTCATTACGTGTGTGACTACGGCCATTGGCTTTCTCTCACTTTTGAGCAATCGCACCGAGCCGATACGAGATTTTGGTGTGAATGCCGCCTTAGGTGTAGTACTTGCTTTTGTCGTCATCTACGGTTGGTTGTGGATGTGGCTACCGCGCTTTCAGCGCGAGCAGTTGATTCGCGATACGCCAGAGTGGGCCTTTTGGGAGCGTTTTATGCGTCGGGTGTATTCCGTCACTCGTACCCATCAACGACAGGTGGTATGGGCTTTCGCCGCGGCTGTGGGAATTTCGCTGGTGGGCATTGCCCGTATCCACACGGATTACCGCATTAAGCAAAACCTTCCTCGAGGTGCTCAGATTACCCGTGATTTCTTGTTTTTCGAGGAAAAATTTGCGGGTTTTCGGCCGGTCGAAATAGCCGTTTTTCCTCAGGCTGGCCGCTCCGCCGACGATCCTTCAGTATTGCGCGAAATGGATAAAGTGGAGAGGCATTTAGACCAATATCCGCCTATTCGGGTGCATACTTCCATCAACGATCTCTATCGCAGCCTCAACGCTATGCATTACAGCAACCGCCCAGAGGCCTATCGCCTGCCCGATGACGACGAAGAGCTGCTGCGCTATCGGCGATTAGCTGAGCGGCTTCCCAATCCCGCTGCTGAAGTGCTGCTTAGCCGCAACCGCGACAAGGCCCGCATCGCTGCGCGCATCCAGGACGTCGGGCGGGATTCTATTGCCAGCATTCAGAGCGATCTGGAGCGGTGGATAGCACATCACGCGGACTCCGCAGTGGCGCGATTCCGCATTACAGGAACGGGTGTGATCGTGGACAAAAACTCCGCATACATTCGAGACAACATGCTTGAAGGGCTTATTCCTTCGGTGCTAACGGTGGCGCTTCTGATGGCTTTGCTGTTTCGCGACGTCCGTTTAGTAGTCATTTTTACCATTCCCAATGTGCTCCCTCTACTTTTTGCTGGGGCACTTATTGGTTTTTTGGACATTCCGCTGGAAGCTGGCGTAGCAACGGTATTTAGCATTGTCTTTGGCATTGCTACAGACGATACCGTCCACTTTCTCAGCACGTTCCGCCTCTGCCGCAGCCGAGGCTTGAGCGTGGAGCAGTCGTTAGAGACCACTTTGGTAGAAACGGGCAAGGCGATGACGCTGGGCAGCATCATCTTGTTCTTTAGCTTCCTGGTGATGCTTTTCTCTGTCCACCCACCTTCATTTATCGTAGGCGTCATTATCAGCATCACCTTGGTCGGGGCGCTGCTGTGCGATTTGTATCTTTCGCCTGTGTTAGTGCGGTGGTTGTTGCGCGATAAACCACCCTTGTCCGATAAGGGACAGGCGGCTGTTAGCGACGCTTTGTCGAATCCTGTAGCTGCTTGTCTATCCGAATCGGGCAACCAATAGCTTGTGCTGTCTCAGGATAGGGTCGTTCTCCGCGCAGCAGCGCCTGAATGGCGTCTCGCAGGAAGTGTTTACTAACGGCGCGGGCATTCTCAGGGTTATCATCTATGCTGCCGATGTAGCGCACCACGCGGTTCTTGTCTAACAAGAAAACATGCGGCGTTCGCTTGGCGCCAAAACGGAGCGCTATCTTCTGCGTGTCGTCTTGTAGGTAAGGAAACGGGTATCTCTTGCGTCGAGCATGCTCACGCATATTTTCGAAAGAGTCTTCAGGGAAGAGCCTCGGCGAGGTAGGGTTGATGGCCAGCACTGGAAAACCCTTGGGGGCGTATTCTTTGTGCAGCTGAATGAGGCGATCGTCGTACAACTGGGCATAAGGACAATGGAGACACGTGAAAACGATAACCACTCCCTGAGCGTTGGCATAGTCCGACAATGAAACAGGCTTGCTGTTTATCACGTTGATCAACTGGAAATCTTCTACCGTATCACTGATGGTGTAAGTGGGCGCTTCTACGAGCGAGAAGCACAGGAGTGCCGCTCCCATGAGCGGAATAAAGGGGGGTAAGGATAGTAGTTTCATAGCCAAGGGGGAATTGTGTGTGAAGAAATTGTTGGCTCTGAAAAAGTATTGATTTAGTAGAATTTTGCCGTTGTGATGACTTGAGGTATTAATTGCTGCCTTCAGACAGAGGCTGGCCTACTTTTTCGCAGAAATCCTTGACGAACTGCTCTAATTCTCCAAAGTTTTGAAATTCTTCTTCCCGAAAGGCCCGATTGTTGCCTAACACCAGCATAGTAAGAGGGAGGGTCCCTGGCCAATCTGGCTTGAGGCGAGGTATCCATTCGTCCTGATACCGGTCTGCCAACAAGATGATTTCCGGGCGGAGGGCAGCATCTCGAAGAAAGGGGATGAATTTCTTCTCCAATTCACTTTTGAAGTCGAGGCTGACCAAGATGACTCGAAAATCTGAGTTAGCGTATTTTTCGTGTAAGGCGTTGAAGTAGGGCAATTCCTCTCGGCACGGCTTGCAATAAGTTGCCCAGAAATTGATGACAAGCAGGGTAGATCCTTGTGCCTGGGCAATGCGTTCTTCCAGCTGAGAAAAGTTGTCGTAAATTTTAAAAACTTGCGCGTTGAGCGCGCCCGGCAGCAGCCACAAGGAGAGGAGGGTGAGGGTGTACAGAGTCCGCATGGCAGGAAACACTTTTCGTTCACGAGGAGGGTGGTATTAAAAAAGACCACGCAAGAAACGAGTATTTCCGGAAATTACCAGCGCACAGAGGTTGGTTTTTCCAAAAAATCCTGGCACGTGAAGTGCTTTTTTAACAACGAAGCCCTCGAAATTTCTTTCGAGGGCCTCATATTCAAAACCGGTGCCAAATCTATTTTACGCGTCAGCGGTAGCCTCTGGATAGGCAATAGCTCTGTCCACGAGGATACGGCCGCAGTGCTCGCAGGCAATGATTTTCTTATGCAAGCCGATTTCCAGTTGCACCTGAGGAGGAACGGCGTTGAAGCAGCCGCCGCAGGCATCGCGCTCGATGGTGGCCACTGCCAACCCATTACGGAAGGTGGAGCGCATCTTGTCGTAAGCGAGCAATAGGCGCTCTTCGATGCCTTCGCGCGCTTTGGCGCTTCTGGCCCGCAGCTCGTTCTCTTCTGCTTCCGTGCGGGCTATGATGGCCTGCAGCTCTACTTTTTTGACTTCCAGATCTTTCTGACGGGCTGCAGTACGGGCTTCGGCGTTGGCGAGCATTTCTTTTTGCGCATCTACTTTGCCGCGGGCTTGGCGGATGTGTTTTTCGGCCAGCTGGATTTCCACTTCAGCCATTTCGATTTCCTTCGTCAGCGCCTCGTACTCGCGGCTGTTTTTCACTTCTTCGATTTGTTTGCGGTACTTCTTCAGCAGCCCTTCGTATTCTTTGATTTTTGCCTGCTTTTCAGCAATTTCAGCCTCGATTTCCTTAATAACACCGCGGATTTTCCGACAGCGCGTTTCCAGACCCGCAATCTCGTCTTCCAAATCGGCTACTTCCATGGGCAATTCGCCCTTGAGAGCTTGGATTTCATCCAGTTGGGTATCAATTTGCTGGAGATTCCACAGCTTGGTTAATTTTTCGTGAACAGTGGCTTCAATAGTGGTTGCCATAACAGACCTTATGTGTAGTGAGAATGTTGTCAACAGCTTGCCGCAGCTTCCGAAGAAAGGGCGGCGTCGTTTCAAAAATAAAAAATGGGATTGGTTAGCACCTTGGTCAAATGGAGCGCAAAAGTAGGAAGTTTTTCGCGAACGATATCGCGCAAAAGTTCGATAGTGAATTGCTCGCTTTCGTAATGCCCCACGTCAACGATGAGGAGGCGACCGTCGGCGTCAAAAAAATCGTGGTATTTAAAGTCGGAGGAGACCAAAGCATCAGCGCCTTGGGCTATAGCCAGGGGTAGTAGAAAGCTGCCAGCTCCGCCGCAAATGGCTACGCGTTGCACGGGGCGATGAAGCAAGGCCGTGTGCCGCAAGCAGCTTGCGTGAAGGGTTGTTTTCAAGTACTGCAGGAAGTCGACCTCGCTTTGTGGCGCAGGCAATAGACCAATCATGCCGGCTCCGACAGTTGGAGTATCAGGCCGGGGGGCGAGTATTTGCGGATTGCTGAGATGCAGGCGTTCTGCGAGTTTAGCGTTGACGCCCTGCTGCAGTACGTTGTCCAGGTTGGTGTGGATGGCGTAGATGGCTATACCCTGGCGGATAGCTTGGATGACAGTGCGCTCGACATAGGTAGCACCGTTGAGGCGCTTTAGCCCTCGAAAGACGATGGGATGGTGCGCTACTATTAGGTTGCAGCCTTTCTCAACGGCCTCAGCTACAACGGCTTCGGTAGAGTCTAAACAAAAAAGTACACCGCTTACTTCCTGTTCAGGGTCGCCGACTATCAGGCCGGCATTATCGTAGGTCTCTTGTAAATGTAAGGGCGCGACGGCCTCTAAAATAGCGGTAATGTCTCTGACACGCATAGATATCCACTTCTCTTTGTTAAGGCAGGCAAGATTATCGCTTCTAAGCCGTTTTGACAGCGCTTAGGTATGTAACTTTGCATCAGTTTTCGGGTCAAAGAAGGCATTTTTCCACCCGCCTGTTTTTGTCAGAGGGCGGTTTTCAAAATTCAAGATTATGGCATTCCAAACACTTTTTATCGGCAACATTGGCGCGACGGAGCTTATCCTTATTTTTCTGGTCGTGCTTCTTCTTTTTGGAGGCAGCAAAATACCGGAGTTGATGCGCGGCTTAGGGCGTGGTATTCGGGAGTTTAACAACGCCCGCAACGCGGTAGAGGATGAAGTCCGCCAAGGCATGCGCGAAGCGGAAAAGAAGACTTTAGAAAAGTAAAGTACTTCTAAGGAGCAATAACGGGCTGTCTCGGGCAAAAGAGGCGGCCCGTTATGCGTTTTAACGCCCACCGCGGTTTAGCTCGATGTAGCCCGTGAGCACCTCCGGTCTCAGGGTAATGCCTTCCACGCGTCTTTCGTATACTTTGCATAGGTAGAAGTAAGTGCCTTCAGGCACCTCGTTGCCGGCCAAATTGCGACCCTTCCACTCGATAGCTGGGTTGTTCGTCTCAAAAATAAGGTTGCCCCAGCGGTTGAAGATTTGCATTTCTATCCGCTCGATGAAACGCCAACCGGGGAAGGGGCGAAAGACATCGTTGAAGCCGTCGCCATTGGGTGAGAAGGCGTTGGGCAGCTCGTAGGCCGGGCAATTGTCCGTGCACAGTGGCGTACTTAGTGGGCTTTTGTTGCCCAGGGAGTCTTCTGCAGAGATGGCATAGCATCCCGCAAGGCTTCCTTCCAACACGTGCGTCCAGGAAGTTGTGTTGGCGTTTTCTATGGTCGTTAGCAGTGTCAAGGGTTCGCCCTCGAAGGGCTTGTACCACAGGTAGTACCGCACTACGTCGCCAGCGTCGGGGCAACTCAGGGCGGGATTAGTCCACTGCAAGTGGTTCTCGTAGGGCGGGTCAGGTGGCGTCGAAGTGCCGCTGTTGCACAGGTTGGTAACGGTCAGTTTGGGTGTGCAAGGCGGAACAGTGTCAATGGGCACCCCGCAGTTGATTTGCGAGTGGTTGAATAGCGGCTCTCTTACTCCCGGGATGCTGTACGTGCCTTCACCGCGCACGTAGTAGCAGTATTCGGTGTTGTTATCCAGCCCTCGGTCAGTGTATGCGGGTGAGGTGGTGGTAGCAATAGAGTCGAACTGGCCTGTAATGTTGCTGCGCCGGAATACCGTGTATCTGAAATTCGTCCAGGGCACATCTTCCTGCCAGGTGAGTATATTTACCTTGTCCGACGACTTGATGTTGAGGAATATAGAGGAGCCCTCGTCTGTTCGGCCGAAGGGTGTGTTGAACTCACCGCGCGTATAGAACGCCACTTGGTAGTGATAGGGTTGGGTAACGGTGTTGAGGCCGTTATCCAGGAAGCAAGTGTCGTTGGCTTGCCAAAAGTTGATAGCAGTGAACACTGCCCCCGGCACTGGTGCCATAGGTCCGCCGCTGAGGTCAGAGCCGCGCAGCAACACGTACCGGTAAGGGCCAGGGTTGGCTAAAGTGTCTAAGTCTTCGGCTACGGGCTTCGTCCAGCACACTTCGATTTGGCCTTGCTGGGCAGCCGTTTGTTCCACAGAGGCGCGCACCAGCAGTGGAAGGTCGCGCGGCAGTTGGGCGCACGCCTCCTGGGAAGGTAGGCTTTCCACAATATTGTACGGATAGCCGCCCGCCGACCGTCTGGCAAAGAGCGCCACAATGCGGTAGCAATAAGTGCGGCCCCGCTCCACTTGGGAATCTTTAAAATGATAGCGGCCGCCCTTCTCCTGGCGTGTAACAAAGACTAAGCGGGTATACCCGCGTCCAGCCAACCCTGGCGAGCAGGAGTCTGGAACAAAGGGATTGGAGCCTTCCCGGCGCCACACCGAAAAGCCTAAGAAATAGTTTTCTGCAGCGTTCTCGCATACGTAGGGCTTGGCCCAAGTGACCTCTATCTCGCCGGCCTGCGCCTCAGCCTTCACATCAAGAGGAGGAGGCCCTACGACGCGAATGTTCACTGTTTTTAAAAAGGCCAGTGGTGGGGTACTGGGGTTGAGGGAATCCACCGCCTTGAACACCATGGTGTACGGGAAGTTAGAAATGTGCTCGCACGTCGTTTGCCAACGGAAATTGCCCGTTACTGGCGGCGGGGTAAAGCCCGAAGGCGCTGAGAACGTCGCAGGGCTATACGGCTGCACCATAGGCCCGCCTGATGCCGTCAATAGGAGAAAGTTGCCCGGGTCAGGGTCAGTGCCTACGACAGGGAACTGAATAATTTGCCCTGCGACAACGCACAGTTCATCCGGCGCCTGGACGAAGGGTGGGCTATTCTGGCAGTTCGACACAAAAATCTGCATGTCGCGTGTGGTCGTGTCAATAGGCACGCCATTGCGCCAGGAAATAATCAGAATAGTCAAGTTATACTCTCCTGCTTGTTGAGGCGAAGCCCACAGGATGTCGCCCGTTCGTTCGTTCAATTGAAGGATGTTATTCGGCCCTGGGGCAATTTCGTTAGGGTAGCTGTAATTGGGCACATTGACGCCGATGGCTTGTTTGGGTACGCTCAACCGGTACGATAGACTATCTAAATCCGGGTCATAAGCGTTGGGATTGTGCCGAAAGGGTCGCCCCACGCAAGCGTTGTCAATGGGCGACTGCAGCAGGTAGGGCGTCGTGTTGTTTCCGCCAAATTGGGGGTCCAGAAAAGTGTAGATGGTTTCGATGTGAAAAGGGACATTTTCCGACTGCGGCGGGTTTACATTTACGATGCCAGCGTTTCGGTTAGGGTCGGTCATGGAGATGCGGTAGCGCGCAGGCCCGGCGTACGTGTGTGTGGCGATGTAGATGTTGTACTTAACCTCATTGCTTAAGGCCACTCCTTTGCCGCCTCCATTGGCGCGGCCAACCTGTTCGCAGGTGCCGTCACCCCAGCAGATGGTCAGCGTGTCGCGGTCGGCGCTGACACTTAGCGTGCGCGTCCAGGTAATAATAGTTGCCCGCACCGTAAGAGGGCCTATTTGCTCGATGTGTATTTCGCCGCCCCGATTATGGGTGGCCACGGCCGCCAGCGGCATAAGCACCGCGACGAAGACCGAAACCATGCGTGTGAAGGTGTTCATTGTTGGGTGTTTTTTCCAAAGACAAACAAAGACAAAGTAAGTTTTCGCAGCCCAGATGCTCGTGTCCGCCGTCATGAAACGCAGCGGCTATACCCAAGCGTTTGGCTAATGCTGACGGTTAGGCGCTTTTTTTGGGAAAAAAGTTCCACTCTGCCGCTGCTTGGCTCAGGTCTTTGCTCCAGAACGGCATGCCTCATAGCTGTAGGCGTGCACGTTGAGAATAAACACTGCGCGCTCTGCGCCAAACCTTTGTCGCTACAGCGAAAACACTTCTAAAGCAGAGGCGATGTCGCGATGATTGGCCAAGCGCGGCACTTTGTTTTGGCCGCCTAACTTGCCTTGTGCCTTCATATAGTTCCGAAAAGCATCGCGTCGGAGGGGGCGAATAACCAACGGTCGCAAGATGCCGCCCCGGATAAGGTCGTCGTAGTAGATGTTTTGCTCCCGCATGCGCGCGTCCACAGCCAGCGCAAAGGCCTGTATGTTAGTGGGTTCTCGATCGAACTCGATAAACCACTCGTGATACGGCAGGCCGCCCTCCGGCGGAGTAACCTGAGGCGCTACAGTGAACTCGATAATCTTGACGCCCGCCTCGCGTGCCACAGGCAAGAGGGCTTCTTCCACTTCTTTGCCGATGACGTGCTCGCCAAAGGCGGAGATGAAATGTTTAACACGCCCGCTAACGACCAGCCGGTAAGGGTTAGTAGAGACAAACTGCACCGTGTCGCCTAAGTCGTACCCCCAAAGCCCCGCATTGGTATGCAATACGAGAGCGTAGTGTACGCCAATTTCTACGTCGCGCAACCACAGGCGCGTAGGGTTGGTGCTCCCCACTTCGGCCGCGGGCACAAACTCGAAAAACATGCCCGCATTGGTGTTTAACAGCAACCCTTGATGGGGAAAGGTATCCTGAAAAGCGATGAACCCCTCGGAAGCAGGGTACGTTTCCACAGCGTCAATGGGAGCGCCCACCAATGCTTCCAATTTGGCGCGGTAGGGCTCAAAGTTGACCCCGCCATACACAAACACGGAGTAGTTGGGAAAAACCTCGCGCACCGTCTTTTTGCCGCTTCGGGCCAACAGGCGCTCGTAGTACATCTGAACCCAAGGGGGGATGCCGGAGATGAGGCGCATATCCGCTCGCAGTGTTTCGTCCACGATGCGCTCCACCTTCTCTTCCCAATCTTCAATGCAGTTGACTTCCCACGAGGGCAATTGGTTGGTGCGCAGCCAAGCCGGCACTAAATGGTTGCTAATGCCGCTCAGGCGACCGGTGGGAATGCCGCCAACGTCGTCTAAGGCGGGGCTGCCGGAGAGGAAAATCATTTTCCCGTCGAGCCAGCGCCCGTTGCCCGTGCGGGCGTAATAATTGAACAGAGCATCGCGGGCGGTGCCGAAATGCAGCGGCGTGCTTTCGCGGCTCATGGGTATGTATTTGACACCTGAGGTAGTGCCCGACGTCTTGGCCAAGTAACGCGGTCGGCCCGGCCACAGCACATCAGGTTCGCCGGCTTTGATGCGCTCGATGTAGGTCTTCAGGCCCTCGTAGTCGCGAATAGGCACAGCCTGCGCCAACTCCTGCGGCGTCCGAACGTTTCCTAAAAGATGCTCTTTGCCGAAGGCTGTACGCTGTCCCTGCTGTATTAGTTGCTGCAACGTCTTCTCTTGGTCGGCTATGGCATTAGCAGCCATGCGCTGAATGCGTCGCGCCGTAGCCCAAGCGAAGGGTCGAAGAATAGCGGAGCGAAAACCCATAAGGCATGCAGGTCTTTATTCGTAGACGACTTTGCGCAGCAGGCGCAGGCTCAAGGTAAGCTCTAAGGTAATGTTGCGAATGCGTCGCTCCGGGATGACAATGCGCTGCCCCGGATTCAGCGGGTCAATGACGTTCGGTATGGAGGGCTGGTTGTATTGCAGCAAAAAGTCGGGGTGAGCCGAAAGCATCAATTGCCCACCTACCAGGTCGGAGAAAGGCAACTCGATGCCGCCACCCAACGACATGCCTGCCACCCAGCGGTTGACCGCTCCTTCAAAGGGGTAGTAAATCTGAATAGCCGGGTTCTGGCTACCCACCAGCTCGCCCAAGTTGGTATTTAGGGTGTGTTCGCCGCGCAGGCCAATGCTGTAGAAATACTTTTTGCTGGCGCCCCAATCGAACTTTTGCTTAGCGCCTAAGACCAGGGCAACGTTGCGAAACTGAAACTCCTCGGTGTAAATGAGCAGCGGATTGCCCGCCCCTTGAAAAAAGGTAAAGCGGTTGGCGCTTCCGCGGATGTGATAGCCAATTTGGGCAAAAACACCGCCGCGGTCGTCTTTGTTATTTACAGATTCAATAGCCAACGTCGCGTGGTATTTGAACAGCGGTTGGCGATCAAACGAGTTGTCCCACCGCTGAAAACCCATACTCGGCCCGCCACCTATGACGAAAGCCGTAGATTGCGCACAGGCTTCTCTGCCTATGAAAGCCAATAAGGCCAAAATCATTACTTTGCGCATGCTTTTGCTTTTTTAAGGGCAAATTACGCTCAAGGCGTTGGCATGTTTGCTTTCTCCACAACCATTTCTGCACTTCGCCCTACCTTTACTTTTACTTCAACCAAATCTCTGCTTTAATCATGACGAGTATAGACAATCCATCCCTGGCATTTGAGAATTTCACTTACAATCGGCCTGATCTTCAACAAATTACCAACTCTTTTGAACAGCTGCTGCAGACCTTCGAACGGGCTTCCAGCGCCGAAGAGCAAGTGGAGCTGTTGAGCCGCCTCAATGACCTGCGCAAGCACTTCAGCAGCATGTACAGTCTTTGCTACGTACGCCATACTGCCGACACGCGAGACCCTTTTTACGACGCCGAAAACCATTATTTTGACGCGGCTTTACCGGACTTTGAAGCGCTCAACGACCGGCTCTACCGGGCTTTGCTGGCTTCTCCTTTTAAGGCTGCGTTGAAAAACCACTACGGCGAACACCTCTTCGTGGTGGCGGAATTAGCGCTCAAAACGTTTCAGCCGGAAATTCTCGGCGATTTGCAAGAGGAGAACACGCTGTCCTCGGAATACACGCGCCTGAAAGCCACGGCAGCCATCGAATTTGAAGGGAAGACCTACAACTTGAGTAGCCTGGTGCCACTGGAGCAGTCAGACAACCGCGACCTGAGGCGCCGCGCTGCTGCTGCGCGGTGGCGTTTTTTCGAAAAAAATGGCGATGTCCTGGACGATATCTTCGACCGCATGGTGCGGGTGCGGCATCAGATAGCCCAAAAATTGGGAGCGGAGAATTTTGTTTCTATCGCCTATGCCCGCATGCGCCGCTCGGACTATACCCCGGAGATGGTTGCCAGCTTCCGCCAGCAAATCCGGGAACTTATTGTGCCCATTGCCTCGGAACTCTACGAACGCCAGCGCCGGCGTCTTAAATTAGAACGCCTGCGCTATTACGACGAAGACTATCTTTTCCCTACTGGCAACCCCAAGCCCATAGGCACGCCGCAGGAAATTATTGCCAGTGCTGCCCAGATGTACCGCGAACTGTCGCCCGAGACCGACGCCTTTTTTCAATATATGCTTCAGGCGCACTTGCTGGATCTGGTCAACCGTGATGGCAAGGCTACTGGCGGCTACTGCACGTACATCTCCGCCTATGAGGCACCCTTTATTTTCTCTAACTTCAACGGAACCAGTGGCGACGTAGATGTGCTCACCCACGAGGCAGGCCATGCTTTTCAGGTGTGGTCGAGCCGACACCTGAACCTGGAGGAATACTACTGGCCAAGCAGCGAGGCTGCCGAAATCCATTCCATGAGCATGGAGTTTTTTGCCTGGCCCTGGATGCACCTGTTCTTTGGTGAGGACGCCGAGAAATACCGGTTCATGCACCTGGCTAGCGCCATTCGCTTTTTGCCTTACGCGGCAGCGGTGGATGAATTTCAGCACCTTATCTATGAAAACCCGCAGCTCTCGCCCGAGGAGCGCAAGGCTATTTGGCTCGAGAGGGAAAGCATTTACCTGCCCCATCGGGACTACGACGACAACCTCTTTTTGCGTACCGGCGGTTTTTGGCAAAAGCAAAACCACATTTACAACTCGCCTTTTTATTACATTGATTATGCTTTGGCCCAGATTTGCGCCTTTCAATTTTGGAAGCGCAGCCGCGAAGACCGTGCGGCAGCTTGGGCAGCTTATTTGCGGCTGTGCCGTGCAGGTGGAAGTCGGTCCTTTCTCCAGCTCGTCCAGCAGGCTTCTCTCCGCTCGCCCTTCGAGGAGGGGTGCGTCCAGTCGGTCATTGGCGAAATCCGCGCCTATCTCGATAGCGTAGACGACTCTGCCTTCTAATTTTTTTGTCGCGGAGGCTTGCGCGTTTCCTCGGTGTGCATATACCTTTGCCCCGCTTTTTTGCTAATGCCTCATTAGCTCAGTCGGTTAGAGCGGCGGACTGTTAATCCGTAGGTCCTAGGTTCAAGTCCTAGATGAGGCGCCAAAGAAAGAACGAGGTCTTATCCGGAGTGGGTAAGACCTCGTTTGTTGTTGGGCCATCGTAGACCTTTTGAGCGGCAGTGAAGGTAAAGCGGTCTTAAGCCCAGAGATTTCCAAGGTCTTGATAAATAGTCAATTCATCTTGGCTGGTGTAACCAGCAGGAAGCGCGGGATGCGCACTTCGAACAGCTCGCCCGTATCGGTTCGCTGCATAAGGTAGGTGCCCACCATCGCGCCAACTTCGGTGTCCATTTCGCAATAGGAAGCATACTGATGCGCATCGCCGGGTGCAAGTACGGGCTGTTGGCCGACTACGCCAGGCCCTTCCACCACACGCACTTCGCCGCCAGCGTTCGTGATGACCCAGCGCCGCCCCAACAGCTGTACTGTATGTTGACTGCCATTTTCAATAGAAATGTAGTATCCGAAAAGGAATCGTCTCGCTCTAGGGTTGGACTGCTTAGGTAGGTACTGCGCTGTGACGCGGACGGTGATGTTGTGGGTAGTGAGCGCATCCATGCTAACGTGCGGATAAGAAAACAGGGTGCTTGTGCGACAAAAATCGGGACGGCTGCGGGTTTTGAACGAATTATCACGCTTAAGAACGTACACTGAAGGCAAGAAGTTGAGCCGCCAGCCGCAAGAAGCGGCTTTAGAAGTGGAGAATGAATTCAGTGAGGTTAGCTTCTTCGGGCAGGCCAAGTTTTCGGCGCAGGCGATAACGCTTGTTCTCAACGCCGCGTACGGAGATGTTGAGCAGGGGGGCAATTTCCTTAGAAGAGAGGTTGAGTTTGAGGTAAGCCGCCAACCGCAGGTCGCCGGGGGTGAGCTGTGGATAGGCTGTCATCAAGCGTCGGAAAAAGTCGTCGTGTACTTCATTGAAGGCAGCTTCAAAGAGCGCCCAGTCGTGCTCGCTGTCCAGATGTCGGTCAATTTCCCGGATGAGTTTTCGCAGGGCATTGGGGTCGTTGGCGCTTTGGTGCAGTTGTTCGCGCAAGTGAAGGAGCACTTCGTTTTTGCGCACCAGACTTAGGGCAGCGTTGCTGAGCTCGCGGTTTTTGTTGGCCAATTCGAGGGAAAAGCGCTCGCGTTCGGCAGCGAGGCGTTGGTTGGCCAATTCCTGTTGTTTTTCGGCTTCTAAGCGTTCGCGCTGACGCCGCAAGCGATTTTGGCTGATTTTTTCAAAGAAAAACAGCGCCGACAACAGTAAAAGAGCGTAGGCGCCGAAAGCCCAGCGGGTGCGGTACCAAGGCGGCTGCACGTGAAAAGTGAGCACGGCAGGCGCACCGCCTGTGTCGGTCTCGATGTGCAACGTGTAGGCGCCAGGCTCGAGGTTGTCCAGGGTGATTTCGGCCTTCTCTTGCCACGAAGCGGCAGCGGCAGAAGGGCCCTCCAGTCGCCAGCGGAAGCGCGGCGGATGCTCGAAGGCGGGCGCCCCGAGCACTACTGTGAGGTCGTTCTCTGCGTAGGAGAGCTGCAATTCAGGCGAATAGGCCGGCAAGCGCCGGCGTGTCGTTTCGACATACTGCAGCTGCACGGGCGCCGGCTCGGGTCGGTAGGCCGCCAATTGCTGCAAATGGAGGCGAGCGTAGCCGTCCTCTAAGCAAAATAGGTACTCGCCAGGCCGCAGCTGTTCTGCTCGTTCGTATCCGGGCACTAAGGCCACGGCAATGGTATAGGCACTCTCGGTGGTTTGCCACACCACACTGTTGCCGTCGGTGTAAAGAAAGCCATTTCCTGTGTCGCAGAGCCACTTCTGACGTAGGCCGGACGAGGCCAATGGCTGAAAGACAGTGTGGCCAGCGCTGTCTCGAATGGCTAAAGGCACCATTTGAGCGTTGAGCACCAGCTGCTTGCCGATGCGCGTTAGGTCAAGGGCATAGTCAAAGGGCAAACCCGCGTCGCCTTGTCGGAATAGGCGGTATTCGAGCACTTGGCGCAAATCAGTGCTCAAACGGAGGCGGTAGAGGCCGCGGTTAGGGTGCACGCCCCAAAGCGAGCCAGCGCTGTCGAAGGCAATTTTGCGCAGCGGTTCGCTAAAGCCCTCGATGCGGCTCAATACACGCCAACTCCCCTGGGGAGGGCGCTCATAGAGCACCAAACCGGTGTAGGTACTTTGCAGTAGCAGGTCGCTGCGATTAGGCACGGCAATGGTGCACCAGCCGCCGGTAATTTCGGATAGGCGCAGGGCCGTCTCGCCGCGCACGGCAAAGGTTCCGCTGTTGTGTCCGCACAGCAACTCGCCGGCCGCTACGAGTAGCTCCCACACCTGGCCTTGCGTGCCTTCGACGAGTTGAAAACTGCCGTTTTTTTGGGCAAAAAGTCCCTGATTGGTGCCCAGATAGAGGCGTCCTTGCCATTGGGCAGCGGCGTACACCGAGCCTATTCTTCCGACCAGGTCGGTGTAAAAAACAATGGGATTTTGTAAAGCGACCAGGTCGAGGCCTCGGTCAAGACCAATCCAAAGGTGGCCGCTGCGGTCGTTGAGCAGGGCTAAGACGGTGTTGTTTTGCAAACCGTTCTCCCGGTGGAGGTGGAAGCGCAGATTTTGTTTTTTGTCCAGTACGTAGACTCCCTGCAGGATGGTGCCTATGGCCCAGCCACCATCGCGCAGGGATACAGCCTTGTTGAGTTGGCTTTTTTTAAAAACGGCATTGAGCGGGTGTGTCCAAGGCCGGCAGGTTCCCTTGCGCAATTCAAAAATGCCCGCGTCGGCGGTGCCTGCCCAGATAGCTCCTTCGGGGCCGGGAACCAAGAACTGGACGATGGCGTTCGCCAGAGGTTCGCTGCCACTGATGAAGCGGAAGGTGTGATCGGGTAGCAGCTCATACAGCCCGCGCCCAATGACGGGCAGCAGCACGCGCCCGTGCACCTGTTGGGCAAACATGATGGCACCGGGAGGGCGCAACACTACGGGCGTGTGGCGGTAGTCGTACTTGTACAGGGTGGAAAAGGACTGGAAAAGAACAAATTGCTCTGTGACAAGAATGTGCCAAATCTCTTCGCGGTCTATGTGGTCGGCGCGCACGTTTTTACTCAGCGTGCAGTAGGTCATGTGGCCGGTGCTGTCGGCTTGCCAGTAGCCAAATTCGGCAAAGCCGCCGCAAAAAATACGACCATCAGGAGCTGCGGCTACGGCGCGCACGGTTTGGCCTTCAGGCAAGGAATACAGCCGCCAGCGAGCACCGTCGAAGGCCAAAACGCCGCTGTTATTGCCAGCGTAGATCCAGCCCGCTGGGCTTTGGGTTAATGACCAGTTCTGATTTTGGCCGCCATATACCTTAGGAGGGAAGCGGCGTATCAACGGCACTTCTTGCGCCTCAATGGCCAGTGTACCCAGCAGAAAGCCAATGCTCCAAATCAGCCGCAACATTAGGCAAAGAAACGCCCTTGTGTGTTATCTAAGCGCAGTTAATCGGGCGGAGCGCTGTACTTTCACCTCAACAACTCTCATGAGTACGACAATGCGTTGGCTTTCTGGGCTTTTTGGTCTTTTGTTTGTCGCGCCTGCTCAGGCGCAGATGTGGAATGGCACCGATACGCTCTATGGTAATGAGTGGGTTGACCTTTCCAAAATCTATTACCGCATCCCCGTGGCTGAAGACGGCATCTACCGCATAGCGCACTCAGCATTGGCCCAAGCGGGTTTCCCTCTGAGCACAGCACCAGTAGCAGAGTGGCGGCTTTACCACATGGGGCAACAGGTGCCTCTTTACGCCACTACCGATGGTCTGCTGACACCGTCGGACGCCATCGAGTTTTTCGGCGAGAAAAACCGCGGCAGTTTAGACCGCCAGCTGCTGGAGAACCCTCTCGAAGAAGACCTCAACCCGTGGTACAGCTTGTTCAACGACACCGCGGCCTATTTCCTCGTTTGGGAGCCTCATACGCCAGCCCTGCGTTACCGAACGCTGCCCAACGACCTCAGCAATCCGCCGGCCAAGGAGACCTACTGCTGGTGGACGTTTGGCTACACCTACAGCAACGCGCTCTTTAAACGCCAGATCAGTCCAGAGGTACAGTATTCGTGGTACAGCGGCGAGGGTTTTGGCACCTTCGCTATGAGCGATTTCTCTGTCAACCTGGCGGCGCAACACTTGTACGCTGATGGTCCTCCTGCTCGCCTGACCCTTCGCTATGCATGTGGCTCAGGCAATCACCGACAGCGCTTAACGCTCAACGACAGCCTGCTCAGTGAGGATGTGTTTAGCGGTTGGCGCGTGATCCAGCAAGAACACTTCATTGCTACTAATGGCCTCAAAAACAACAACCTGGTTCGCTTAGCGTCAGCCTTGGGAGGCAACGATCGCCACAGCATTGCGAGGGTTCAGCTACGTTACCCTCGACTGTTCGACTTTGGATATGCGGCACAGGCAGAGTTTTTCATAGAAAATCCAGCCGACGAGAAGTACCTCGAGATTACCGCTTTTGACGCTTCGGGTGGCGGTATGCCAGTGCTCTATGACGTCGTCAACTATACGCGCACAGAGACGCGGCTGGAGGGAGGGCTGGTAAAGGTCGTGCTGCCGCCAGTGTTCAAAGACCGGCGGCTATGGTTGGTCAATCCGGTCAAGGGCGTCTTTGCCGTTGAGCGTGTCGTGCCGGTGCAGTTTCGCGACTATCGCGCTGTGCCAGCAGATTACCTCATCCTGTCGCATCCGGCATTTTTTGCCGACCCTGCACAAGGCAACGCTAACCCAGTGGCTGCCTACGCCGACTATCGGCGCAGCGCTGCCGGCGGTGCCCACGAGGTATTGGTCGTGGATGTGAACGACCTCTACGAACAGTTCTCCTACGGCGTACGATACCATCCCATAGCCGTGCGCAACTTTTTACACTATGTCCGCAAGCAATGGCCTTCGCCGCCCAAGTATTTGCTCATCATCGGTAAGGGACTGGACTACGACCGCTTTCGGCGCCCTACAGACCAACAACAACTGGCAGACTCTCTTTTTTTCGTGCCTACTTACGGCAGCCCTGGGGCCGATATGCTGTTTGTGCTAGAGGGAAAAGGCCTATCGCAGCCGTTGTTGGCGGTGGGCCGATTGGCCGTAACGCGGCCTGCCCAAGTGTGGGAGTACCTGAATAAGGTGCGCGAACACGAACTCATTGGCACTACAGCGCCGCAAACACTGGAGGGTAAAGCCTGGATGAAACGCGTCATTCACAACAGCGGCGGCCTTGCGGCGGAAACTGCCATCATCCGCGCTTACACGCAGAGCATGGCAGATGTCATAACCAGCAACCGCATGGGGGCCGACGTGCACGCCTTTTACAAGACTTCGAACGACCCTATCCAGCTATCCTCTTATGAGCAAATGCTCGACTTGCTCAACAGCGGCGTGTCGCTATGGATGATTTTCGGCCACTCTTCGCCTCAGGCGGTAGACTTCGACATTGGCGCGCCCAGCGTGTACAACAACAAAGGCCGCTATCCGCTCATGATGATTATGGGCTGCTTCTCTGGGCTATGCTCAGGCTATCAGCCAGGTATCGGCGAGCAGTTTGTGCTAGCTGCTGAGCGCGGCGCCATTGCCTACTTCTCCTCGGTATATTTCAGTTTTAGCGATGCGCTCTACCTTTTCGGGCGGCGCTTCTACGAGCGTTTAGGTGGCGACGATTACGGGCAGCCGATAGGCCTCGTATTGAACAATACGATCGCCGACCTGCGCAAATCCAGCAATCCGGGACTTATCGCCCTCCTCCATCAGAACCTTTTGCAAGGCGACCCTGCAGTGCGTCTCCACCAATACAATGGGCCGGATTATGTGGTGGACCCACGCTCGGTGCGCATCGAACCTAACCCAGCAGCCATTGAACAGCCCACGCTGAAGCTGTCTTTCGATATCGTCAACATTGGCGAGCACGTAGCCCAAACCTTGCCCTTTGCTATCGAACAGCGTCTGCCCGATGGCTCTCTTCGCCAACGGTTGACGGACTCGCTGGCCGCACCCGCCTTTCGCCAACGTGTAGTGGCAGAGGTGTCCACCGAGGGCAGCCAAGTCGGGCAAAATCGGCTGCTCGTTACTCTCAATCCCAGCAGCACGGCTATTGAGGCGCCTCAGGTTGCCCTTTTCAACAATCTACTGGAGGATGACGCGGGCATCCCGGGCGCGCCCATTGTCTTTTTTGCCAATGACGTCTCCCTCATAGCGCCCGAGCCTTATGCCATTGTTCGCCAAAACCCACCCGTGCTGTGGGCTTCAACGCTCAATCCACAGGCGCCGCTGCAGCGGTATTTGTTTGAAATAGATACGGTGGAAACCTTCCAAAGCCCGTGGCGGCGCAGTGAAACCCTCGTGCGCAGCGGCGGCGCTATTGCCTGGAAACCACCTGTAACGCTGCAGGAGGGTAAGGTTTATTATTGGCGGCTAGCCCGCGACACGTTGCAAGACGGCAGCATCCCCTGGCGCCAGCGCTCGTTTGTTTACCTGCCGCAAAGTGGGCCAGGGTGGAACCAGTCGCACTATGGGCAATGGGCAGAAGGGACGTTTATCAACATGGAAGCCCGCGACAGCGGTCGAAGTCTCGCTTTCGTCAACAGTGTCGGTTTTATTTCGATGAATGTAGCCTACCGAAATCGCGACATGTTCCCGGGCATGCAGAACGCCTACTACGAGGGCTTCTTTGGCGATGCTGGCTTCAATGGGCAAGGCCTCACTCACGGCGTAGCCCTCATGCTGCAAGACCCTAACACGGGCCGCTATGTGCCCAATCCGCCCAACAGTACCTACAACACCCACCCCACGCGCACTAAGTCGTTCTTCTCTTTCGATACTCGCGACTCACTCCAGCGCATAGCCTTGATGCACTTTATAGAGCACGTCATCCCCGATAGCTTCATCGTGGGCTTTCTGGCGCTGCATCCCTGGAACGACACGGTGGGCTACGCTCCGCGACGCTGGGCTGCCGATTCTATTTCCTACGGCAAAAATTTGTTCCAGCTCTTGGAGGCTCAGGGCGCTCAAGAGGTGCGCTCGTTAGTGAACTACACTACTGGCCCGCACCCGTATGGCTTTATTTTTCAAAAAAACAACCCCCTCTTTGACGCTGTGGACACGGTAGTGTACCACATAGACTCAGTCATCAACTTGCGCCGCTCGTTTCAGGCGCGTTGGTCGGTAGGGCAATGGGAGACGCCGCTTATCGGGCCGGCTCGCACCTGGAAACAGCTGCAATGGGCACACGAGCCACCTGACAACACCGCTGACGAGGTAACGCTGAGCGTCATAGGGGTGCGCCCCGGGCAGCCCGACTCGCTGCTTTTCTCGCTCGGGGGCGTCTACGAGCGCTCGCTAACCGATGTGCCTGTGAGCGCATTTCCTTATTTGCGTTTGCGCTTTTTAGCGCGCGACACCTTGCTGCGCACGGCCGTACAACCGCGTTACCTAAGGGTACTGTACGACCCTATACCTGAAGGTGCCTTGCAGCCATCGGCACATTTTAGCTGGCATCGCGACACCTTACAACAGGGTGAGCCGGGGCAAGTGTCGTTGGCCTTTGTCAACGTATCGTCTGTAGATTTTGATAGCCTCCTGGTGCGCGCTCGTTGGGAAAGGGTAAGTGGGCAAGGGCGCGATTATGCGATGCGTTTACGGCCGGTGCCTGCCGGCGATACACTGCACGTGAGTTTTACTTTTGACACGCGCGGTGACGCCGGAGACCATCGGTTGGTGGTAGAGGCTAACCCTGGTGCAGAACAGCCCGAACATTATCTGTTTAACAACACTTGGACGCGCAACGCGTGGGTAGCGCGCGACGTCCGCAATCCGCTGCTCGACGTCACTTTCGACGGTCTGCGCATTGCGGATGGGGATATCGTATCGCCGCAGCCCGTTATCGCCGTTTCTCTGCGCGACGAAAACCCATACCTGGCGCTTTCGGACACTAATGCACTGACAGTGCAGTGGCAAGCGCCTAACGGCAGCATGCAACGCCTTTATTTCAACAACCCGACAGTGCAGTTTTTCCCTGCCGACCCCGCCCACCTGCCTAAGCAAAACCGCGCCCGCCTAGAATGGCGGCCAACGTTTAGCGCCGATGGTGAATATCGCTTGCTCGTCAACGGCCGCGATGCTTCGGGCAACAGCGCCGGGCCGGTGAGTTACGCTGTGCGTTTCCGCGTGGTCACGCGTCCGGCTTTATCGAACCTGCTTAACTATCCCAATCCGTTCTCGTCGCAGACGTGTTTTTACTACACTCTAACCGGCTCGGAAGCGCCTGCGCGTTTTCGCTTGCAGATTATGACGGTCAGCGGCCGCATCGTGCGTGAGGTTACCGAGGCTGAGTTTGGCCCCTTGCGACCGGGCACGCACCGCAGCGACTTTTGTTGGGACGGGCGCGACCAGTACGGCGAGCCACTGGCCAATGGCATCTATCTCTATCGCGTGGTGGCTAAGAAGGCCGATGGCGCCGACTTTGACTTGTGGGAAAACAGCGCGGTAGATGGTTTTTTCCAAAAGGGTATAGGCAAAATGGTGCTGTTGCGGTGAATTTACTCGCGGGCTTTGTTAGAGGTAGTAATTAACTAGAAAAAGCCGTTCTCGAAGCCACTAAAAAAAGAGCCGCCGAGCGCGTTACGCGTCGGCGGCAGAACCCCAAAAAACCAAATGAAAACAATCTTCCTTTTGTATTGCCTGCCCTTGCTCGTCTGCAAAGACATCTTTCTGACGACATGGACAGCAATAGTCACACCAGCAAAAGCCCTTCTGAGGGCGATTTGCGAGCCGTTAACAAGCCGTCTTGCATCAAAGCTTCATTTTGAAGAGGAACAGTGCGCAGCGCTTTTTTGGGCTTTGGACTCCGTTAACAAATGCACGGGGTTACTCCACCCGGACGCGAATGCCTTGTGAATGGCTGGAGAACTCCGGTGCGTACATGCACTGCAAGGTGGCAATGCCGCTGGAGAAGCTACCCCGATAAGCCACTACCAACGGATATTCGAGCACAAAGGTGCCGCGCGGTAGGTAGTCAATGAAGAAGTGCGTGGCTAAGTCGCGAGTGCTTTCGTAGTAGCCCAGCCCATCTTGCCAGCGGAATTGGCTCAATACGTTGACCGGCTCGAAGCCGGCGGCTCGCATATCTTTGAGATGGACGAACTCCATGGCGCGGTCGGTGCGGATTTCGATGCGCACTTTGAGGCGGTCTCCGGGTTTGAGAGCGTTGCCCTCTTGGATGGGATAGAGTTTGGGTCCGGTGGGGGTGTTTTCCTCTCGGTACAGTTGTTTGACGATGGTCAGCGGCGTATTGCGGAAGGCGGCAATTTTGTCAAGGTCTTCGAAGTACTGCCAGTAGGCGCCTCCCCAGACGATGTGTGCGTTGGGGTTTTCTACGCGCACCGTGCTCCAGCTGGGCTGGATTTCGCCACCGCTCCAACTTTGCTTGAAGTAACCGGTGCCTGCTTCGTATTCTCTGGAAGTAAGGGCTTTATTCCCTACTTGCAGGCGCACCGGCTGGGTTTGGCCAAGCCAATTGCTGCCGCGGAGGAGCAGGGCGTAGACGGCTTCGGCGGTGGCTTTTGTGCTTTCCCAGCGATTGCTCTGTTTGTTCTTGATCAGCCAGATGCGCAGTTCTTCCACAGCACGGGCGTCGTTGGCCACTTCATCGAAAACCTCGATGAGCAGCGCCTGGGTTTCGATAGGCAGCTGGTACCAGTACATGCCTCGGTCGAAGGGCCAGTACATGCCAAGTTCTTCTTTGACGATAGCGCGCTCGCGCAGGCTAGCTACGATGCGCTGGGCGGCGTCGGGGCGTCCGTAGCGGTGCAGTGCCAGGGCGAGCATACCTTGTTCGTAGAGGTTGCGTTGCAGCCAATAGCGAGCGCCCTGGTCGAGGTAATAGGCTGTTACGCGGTCGGGCTTGTCCACGGGGAAGAAGGACATGGCATATAGGTAGTGAATGGCCAGCCCGTCGAGGTGGTCATCTTCGAGTTTGATTTTGCCTGCTTGAGCCAGGCGCTGCAGCCCTTCGTAGCGGCGCTGCATTTCCCTATGGCAGAACCCCATGGCATTGTCGAGCATGTGGCTTACGGCGTTGTCTTGCTCGATGTTAATGGCTCCCAAGTGGCGCAGGTGTCCTATCCCGGCAACGATGTGCTGGGTGATGTACCCGCTTTCGCGGCCTCCGGGGAACCATGCCCAACCGCCGCTTTCGGCCTGGCGCTCGGCCAGCGTGTTCAGGGCGCGTGTGCGTTCGTCGGCCATGCGGTTGAGGTCGAACAGCAGGGCGATGTTTTGCTTTTGCTGCTCTTCGCTGAGGGCGTCCAACACCCATGGCGTCTCTTCGAGCAGGGCTGTCTTGAGCTCCTGGTTTTTGGTTAGGTTCGATTGCATGGCCGGGCTGCCCGTAGCTTTCCAGCGCTCATAGACGCGGCGCAGGTTGGGCAGTTTTTGCGTTACGTGGGCGGCCAACGTGTTTGCGTAGAAGCGGCTGAAGATCTGCTCGGTGCACTCGTGAGGGAACTCCATGAGGTAGGGCAGCGCCTGCACGGCATACCACACCGGGTTACTGCTGAACTCCACCGTGTAGCGATGATGGCGCAGCGTTTTAGAGGTGTTGCCTTTCAGACTTTCGAAAGTGAAGGTTTTCTGCTGTTGACCGCGCACGGTCAGCGGCAAGGTCTCTGTGACGAGCATGCGGTTGCTGACCACCGGCAGGGTGTTTTCTTCGCCGTCGCGGTGTTGGTTGCCTTCGGCAAAAATTTGCCACGTCAGGGCGCCTATTTGTGCTTCGGGTACTTTCAGGCGCCAAGATACCAGCGCCGATTGCCCCGGAGCGGTATTGAAAGCAACGACCATGTCGCGCGGCGTCAGGCCAAAGGCGCTCTCTACCGATTGCAGCGTGACGGCATCGAACAGGCTCAGCGTGGCGGTGCCCGCCAAAGGCGCCTCCGATAGGTTGCTTACTTTGGCGGTGAACTCTAACACGTCGCCTTCGCGCAAAAAGCGCGGTGGGTTGGGCAAAACCATGAGTTCTTTTTGGGTAACCACCGTGCGCTCCACTTGCGCCTGCTGCAGCTCTTTAGTGTGAGCAAAGAGGAGCAATTTCCAGCGCGTTAGGGCTTCGTTCATGGTGAACTGCAGCACCACATTGCCCGCAGCATCAGTGCGCAGTTGGGGGAAGAAAAACACGGTTTCGTTCAGATTGCGCCGAATAGGTGCGGGTGCCGCTTCAGTTGGCTTAGCAGTAGGAGCGGCACCGCCAGTGGCTCGTTTCAATGGTGCATCGGCCGCTTCTTCGGTTTCTGCACTGTAAGGTACCATCGGTTCTGTCATCGCTTTTTCTCTGCCAGCCGGAGCCATTCTCATGAGCACTGCGCCCTCTTGTGCTCCATAGAAATACCTTCTGTGCAGCGGAAAGCCGAACCATTCCAGCTGCGCGTATCTCCGCTCCTGCACCGAGGGCCATGCTCGTTGCGCATAGCGCATATAACCGCTCTGGCTGTTAAAGCCGCTGGGTTCCAGTGTTAGGAAGTAGTTGTAGGAAGGAAATTGGATTTTGCTCCAGCTGTGGGGCAAAAACTGGTCGAGCGAAGCGTCGTACATGGCTGCAACCAATTCGGCAGCTACTTTCTCCTTCTTTGGGCCGCTAATGCGCAGGCGCCACGTTTCTCGGTCGCCGGGGGCCAATCGTTCGCGGAAGGTCTCGAAGGTGATTTCTAACTCTTTGTTGCTCCAGGGTACGTTCAGGGTGTGAGGGCCGGTTTGATAAAACCGGTTGTGCTGGACGGCGAAGGCATTTAGCCCAATACCACCGCGGTCAGCCTCTTGCACAGCGATATCGGTGCTTTGCGAGCCGTTGATCGTAAGCCAGCGCGGTTCTTGGATTTCTTCTTCACGCCCTATAAGAAGTAAGAAATGCAAGCGCTCACCTCCACCCAACCAGAACCGGCCAGTGTCGCCGGGTTCACAGGTAGTTTTTTCTAAGGCACCGCTGGGGGAGGCAAAGCGTGTGGTGGCATCTGCCTCATCCCACACGCGCACTATCTGTTTGATTTCTATGGGTTTTCCGGAGGCGTCGCTGGTTTTCAGTATGATTTCGTAGTAGCCTGCGCGCATTTGGCCCTCGTGCAGGTCGAGCGTTACCTCGCCGGTACTGCGGAAGGAGACAGTGCGGGTAAAGTCTTGGCGTCCCCACTTTTCCGGGTTATCCTCGCTGTTCCAGGCGTAGAGCGGGAAGTCGCGCCGAAACTCACCCTCGCTCATGGCCAATACATCGGGGGCTGCCCAGTAGCGTCGGACGAAACGAGTAGACGGCGGCACCAGCCGCGTGATATTCACCGTGCCCTCGGCGGCCTGAGGTTGACCGGCATTGTTGGTAGTGAAAAGGGTAACTTTCTGAAGGCGTTGCAGCTCGATGTCTTCGCTCAACTCGAGGCGGGCGTTTAGGGCTACATAGCCGGCGGAGACCTCTGTCTGTTTGCTGCGCGTTTCGCCCGTAATGTCGGTAACGTCCGCCGTGACGGTATACTGGAAAATAGGCAGGTCCTTCTCTGGAATGCTGCGGTCGGGTAAGGCAGTGAAAGTGATGGTAAAAGCGCCTTGAGCATCGGTCATGGTGGTACCGTTGGCCACTTCTACCTCCTCGGAAGACAAAGGCCGTCGGGTACGCCACCAGCCCCACCACCAAGGTTGCTGCAGCTGGCGCACGACGCGATAGCGCACTTGGGCGCCATCCACGCTGTTGCCGGCGTAGTTCTTCGCTTCGCCGCGTATGGTAACGGCGTCGCCCACACGATAGCTGCCTTCTACCGGTTTGAACGTCACCTCGAACTTAGGGCGCTTGTATTCTTCTACTGAAAAAGAGGCCTCGCCATAGTAGCCATCCGCTCGAAGGCTCATGGCGCCCGTTAGGCCGGAGGCAGGTGCTTGAAAAGCGCCGTTGATAGTGCCGTATTCGTTGGAGGTCAGTATCAGTTCGCCTCTGGGCTGGTCGTTGGCGTCGTAGAAAGTTACTTTCACTTTTTGGTTGGGCAGGATGCGGGGCATGCCCTTTGAGTTACGCTCCAGCAGGACGCCTTTGAAGTACACCGTTTGCCCTGGACGATACAGGCTGCGATCGGTGAAGAAAGCGACCTTGCGCGTTGTGCTGGTACGCCCGCGCTGGTGGGCGTAGAAGCGCTGGTCGAGCCAGAGCGTATCCTTGCCTTCACTGAGGCGTATCTCTGAAAGGCGGTTGGTGCCAATTTGTGGGCGAATGATGCCGTCTTTATCAGAGGTGGTCTGTGCCACGCGGACGCTCTGGTAGTCTCTCGTCGTGGGATTCCATTTCTCCTCGAAAAACTCCGCCAATACGCCCGCTTTGGGTGCTCCCGTTTCGCGGTGTACTACAGCCAGCTGTTTTGAGCCGTTCAGGTCGTAAGAGATACCGGCCAAATGGGAGCAGGCGAAGAAGGCATGACACGTCGGTTGGCTTTCGCCATCGAAGGAAGCAGTAGGAGCCACTAACACAGCGTAGTAGCCAGCAGGCAGGGGGCTTAGTCGCAGTTCTGTGCGGTGCTCGCGGAAGTCTTCCGGAGCGTTCAAGTTCCACGATCGTTGCTCTATGGCGGGCATTTTGAGCAAATCTTCGAGGGTAGGCTCGTCTCTTCTGCCCTGAGCCGCACCCGGCACGGAGACTACCCGTACCCATATCTGGCTGATGTTCTTAAACGCTGCCGCTATTAAGGCGGGTTTATTGGGCAAATAAACTTGCTCGACTTGGACCTGCAGCGATGGGCTTTTTATCTGCGCTATCAAGTGGTTGCACAATGCTGCGCCGTAAGTGTTTGGATGTCTTGCTGCGGCGCTTTCGCACTCCGCAATGGCTTGCTGGAGTAAATCGCTTTGGGCGTTTTCGGGTTGCTCGCTCAAGTGGCGGTAGGCTACTCCCAAGTGATAGACGATTTCAGGGTCGGAGGGATGGTTGTAATGTTCGCGATGCAGCGCACCTAAAGCATCCGCATAGCGCTCCCATTTATCGCTGAGGGTGGACTTGTTGCGAGCGAACTGTAAGCGCAGCAGGTCGGCGTCTATCTGAGCAGCGACGTTTCCGCTGGAGAGGTGTGTGGCGAGGACGCGCTGATACAAACGCACTGCCAGCCATGTGCCCGAGGTCGTGTCTTGGGTGTCGAAGCGATAAGGCACAAATTCGGCAGCAGGTGCAAAGGCTTGGGGCTGCTCCAGATAGAACTGGTAGGCTGGTTGGGTGAGGTAGCTGCGCTCGTCGGCGAAGTGTTTCAGCGCGCGGTGGGCCAGCAGGTCGAATAGGGTAGGGCGCAGCAGCCCACCGGCCACAGTGTCGTTGAGGGATGGGGTCAGCAGGGCTTTCATCTGCTCCAGAGGGACGTCGCGCAGTGTGGCCTCATTAGCCACAGAGGTCTGGTAATAGCGGAGCGCTTCCAACTCTATTTGTTCGGCCGACCAGGTGCGGATGTCGCGGCCTTCACCCTGCGGGGCAGGGGTACGCTCTTGGATGGTCCATGCACGGCTTTGTAAATAGACGCTGTATAGTTCGCCCAACAGGCTTTGCAGCACGGAGCGCTCTGGTTCGACAGCATTTTTTTCTTCTTCTTCAAACAGTAGTATGGCGTTTTCTATGCCGTCCTCTTGCAGCGACACCGTGTACTTGCCGCGATAGAGGAGTGCCTTGATGATCTGAGGTGTGTTTTGCTCTGCTTTAGCGCGTTTGTAGAGGGCTTCGGTCTTTTCTAAGGCACTTCGCGGCAGACCTTGCTGCTCCAAGCTGTCAATCTCGGCCCACTCTTTAGCGTAGTCATCGTAGGTAGGCGAGGGCGGTTGCGGGGCCTTGGGCATAGCGGTGGGTGCAGGTTGGTGGGAGGTTTCGGAAGTAGACTTCGACTTTTGGGCGTATTTACAAAAGGCAAAGGTCAGAGGAAGCAGAAAAAGCAAAAGGCGCGACATGGTTGGTAGTGCTGGGTGTGTTTTTTAATAAAAGCAAAAATAAGTTGCGGTGTCAAGCCGGCGCAAACAGATGCACCTGCCCGGCTCAATGCACAAAAAAGAATGATGCGCATGTGCAGATGCGCATTTTCTCCGGTAAAGAGGAACTCAGGTTAACTTAGCCGTGCAGGTGGAGGAAAGACTTGGACACCCAGCGGTCGTCAACACTGATTTTAGCCCAATTACCTTGCTCTTCAAAGATAAAAACCTCCTCGTTGCGCACCAAGGCGCCGATGATGCCGAACTGCGTACTGGGGCCGCTGCGCACGTTGAGCGTAGCCGTATTGATGACAGTAGCGCGCACAACGTCGCGGACGAAATTAGCCGATACCCATTCTTGTTTAGAAGCGGAAATCCGGTACCAGTTGTTTTTTCCCTCGTAAATGCGCAGCACCGAGCCAAAGGGCGTCACGTTGATTTTGCGCCCTTTACTCGAAGGCTGATTGCGCACATTGAGCCAGTCGGCCGTTACGTAGCCATACTTGAGCACCGGCGGCGGCACCTGACCCGTCTGCATGAGCTCGCGCACCAAAGGCAAGAAGTTGGCCTCTGCGTGCACGACTTTGTTCCCCCCAAAAAACGCCGTCCCTGGACAGGATTTCGTGACGCCCTCGCCGTTGGTACGGTTACCGGTGCGTAGGTCGAACCAGTGGTGATACACAATGCGGTCGGTACTCACCGGAATGTTGAAGCGCTGGCACAGCGCCGCCGTTACCCGTACGATGGCCTCGCGCTGTTCAAGACGCATAGCATCGCCGCCGGCGTCAAAGTTGCCTACATTCTCAAGGCAGATGGAATGGGCATTGAACCCGAAGATGCATGCCGGCGACAGTTCCAAACTGCGCCCCGTAACAATCGTACCATCGGGAAAAATGCTGAAATGTTGCCCGATGTCCATCCAGCCGTTCACGTTCTTGTGAAAATGCTGCATGGAGCGCTGCATATCAAAGTGATTATTGCCTCTGAAGTGCAGGTAATTAGGTGACCAGGTATGGTGCTCTTGGATGTAAAGCACCGTGCGGGCGACGTTTTGCTGCGCCAGCCAGCCCTCAAATTCGGCAAGGGTGAGTAGTGTAAAACCAAATCGTTTTTGCATCGAGGTGAAGATTGTTTTAGTAAAGGGGGGACACGGATAGACTTTGCCCTTACTCACCCAAAGTAACGGCAAAATGGTGAAGCGATGATTGGCCTTAACTTAAAGAAAACCCTGTGGCCTTGCCGTCGGAAGAGGGGCCTTGCCACCAAAGCCAACAAAGGCTTTTCCATTATCTTTGAAAGACAGCCGCAAGAGCGCACCCTGTCCGGTGTGCGACAGAGAAGCCCGCTCACATGGGCCACTGCCCTCTCCATGCGCAGGCCGGGCTACCCGTTTCCGAAGCCAATGCCGCGTCGCTGGTAAAGCGAGAGCTTGCTCTTGTCGAGCGTGAAGGAGGCAACATCGTCTAAGGTAATGGTCTGCTGTTCGTCGGCAGAGGTGGGCTGGTCAATGCTGCGCTGAGCCAAGCGTAGGTTTTGATTTTTAATGGCTTCCAATACGACCTGGCGCACTGCGCGAGCATTGCCGAAGTAGCGGTCGCGCAACTGATGCAGGAAGCTGAGATACTTACCCAAGTGTTCGCGGGCGCGCTCGTCCACGCGGTAGTTTTCTTGTTGGAACATGTGCAGCGCTATTTCCAACAGCTCTTCTGGCGAGTAGTCCTCGAAGCGCAGAATCTTGTCGAAACGGCTAGCCAAGCCAGGGTTTGCTTTGAGGAAATTTTCCATTTGCTCTGGATAGCCGGCCACGAAAACAAAGAACTCGCCGCGGTTATCTTCCATGCGCTTGAGCAGGGTTTGGATGGCTTCGTCGCCAAAGTCGCCTTGGGTGCCGCGTCCGCTGCTGGTGAGGGCGTAGGCCTCGTCAATGAACAGGACACCGCCCATGGCCTCTTCGATGCGTTCGGCGGTTTTAAGGGCGGTTTGGCCCACGTAGCCAGCCACTAGCCCTTGCCGATCGGTTTCGACCATGTGGCCGCGTTCCAGTACCCCCAGCGCCTTGTAAATTTTGGTTAGGATGCGGGCTACCGTCGTTTTGCCGGTGCCTGGGTTGCCCACAAACACCGTATGCAAATAGAAGCGCCCTAAGACGTCGCGGCCGGCTTCCCGGTGAAAGCGCACGACTTCGACCAGCTCGCGGATGTCTTTTTTGATATCCTTTATACCAATGAGGCTGTCTAACTCATACAGGGCTTGTTGCAATAGGGCGTTGTCTATCGGAATGGCGGGCATTACGCGCTGAGGCAGCACTTCCACCTTCTCCATGTCTTCCCGCGTAATGAGTTTGAGTGCTTCCGATGGCAGCTCGCGCACGTTGGGATTTGGCATAAGACGCAGCGCTAACTGGATTTTGGCTTTGTCCAGCAGGTCGTAAACGAAGCGGGCGTTGCCAAAGGAGCGGTCGCGGCGGCGGTACGCTTCTACGATGTACTCGTTGAGCAGCGTCTTGGCGCCTTCGTCGAGGAGGATTTCCTTCTCTTGCGCAGCATATTCGGCGATGCGGAAGAGCTCTTGCGGCAAGTAGTCGCGGAATTCGAAGGTCATTTTGAAACGGCTGCGCAGCCCCGGATTGGAGTCCAGAAACGTCTTCATTTCGCGCGGGTAGCCAGCCACAATAACTGCTAAATCGCCCGGGCCATCGGACATTTCCTTGACGAGGATTTCAATGACTTCCTTGCCAAAGTCCTTGTTGTCTTCTGGTGAGCGCGCCAGTGAGTAGGCTTCGTCGATGAAAAGGATACCGCCGCGGGCTGCCTCAATGGCTTCTTTCACTTTGGGCGCCGTTTGGCCGATGTATTCGCCCACGAGGTCGGAGCGGTCTACTTCTTTGACGTGCCCTTTCGAAAGCAGGCCCATGCTGCGGTACAGTTGGCCCATCATACGGGCGACGGTAGTCTTTCCGGTACCGGGGTTGCCTACAAAAACCGAGTGGATATTCAGCCCTTCCTTTTCCTGAAACCCCTTTTCCTTGCGCAGCTGCAGAAACTTAAGATACTGCGCGTGTTCGCGCACTTTTTGTTTGATTTCAGTAAGGCCAATGAGCGCATCCAGACGTTTGAGCACCTCCTCGAAACGCTCGCTTTCTTCTACAGCAGGCAGCAGCGGCGTCAGCAAATGCGGTATCCATATCGGATTGCTGCCCTCTTCCCACTCCTCGCCTACCTCGAAGGGCAACACCGCCAGCAAGTGCTCCATGAATACCACTTCAACGGTGTAGTGGTCTGGGCGCCAGGAGCCTTTCACGTTGCTGCCCCAACCGGCCGTGATGCGGATGAGCTCCTCCTCCTTCTCGACGCGGTGCAAGCGCACTACTTGCCCCTTGAGCTCGCGCGCATCGTTGTAAAACTTAATGAACAGCTCGCACTGCCACTGTCGCCCTAAGAGCAGGTTGTTCAGCGCGACCTCTGCATAGATATAGCGCGTCTCTTCGCCGTTGAAACAGCGCAAGTAGTGGCGGTCAGCCTCGGGGAGGTCGTCGTAGGGCCCTTCGTAGAGGCGCAACGAAGAAACCTGGCAGTAAGGGTTGTCGCCGCGCTTGATGGGGCGCCCGGCGTCTTCAATATAGAAGTAGCGCGTGGCCACTTTCTCGCCTTCTATCCACGCCTCCCAGTAGTAGGCGCCTTTTTTCCAAAAAATACCTTCCTGCTTATTGCCCCAACCTTCGCGAACGTAGCCTATAGGGTCGTATTTGCTCACTTTGCGCACAAACGACAGCGAGCATATCTCTTTCTTTTGCTTTTTCACCGCATAGCAACGCAACTCTACCGTTACTTCCCAGTCCTCAACGTCGAAGTTTTTGTTGAAGAAAGACAACTCGGCGTACACGTAGGTCGTCTCATAGCGGTCAAATACCTGGCGGTATTTCTTCTTATTGTCAGCCAGCCATTCGGTAGAGGAATAAATCTTCAAGTCGCGAAACTTCCAGCGCTTGTTATTGGGATTTTCCTCTGGTGGGTTAATTTGTTGGGAGCCGAAATACATAGGGCACGTAGTCGAGTTGGACGAGAAATTGGTATTCTGGTAGTTGGACTTACGCCCGCCGGCAAAATAACGAAAGATTGAGCGGAGATAAAGAAGTGTTTTCGATTAGCCTTCGGTTTGCATCGCCCACTGTTCGACGCCTCGGCGCCAGTGAGGTATCTCTAACGAAAAAGCAGCCTTAATTTTTGCCTTGTCGAGCACGCTAAAAGGCGGCCGCGCGGCTGCGGTGGGGTACTCGCTTGTTCGAATAGGGCGTATGTAGCAGGGCAGCTGCTTGAGGTCGGCAATAGTTTGGGCAAAATCGTACCAACTACAAACGCCCTCGTTGGAATAGTGCCAAATGCCCGCTAAGGCGCTTGGAAAAGAGCGCTGCTGTTCCACCAGGGCAATGATGTGCAGCACAGCCTGCGCTAAGTGCGGTGCGAACGTGGGGGTGCCGATTTGGTCAAAAACGACGCGCAACTCCGGGCGTTCGCGCCCCAGTCGCCAAATGGTGTGGGCAAAGTTGTGGCCGTAAGGGGAGTAAAGCCAGGACGTTCGAATGACCATGCCGCCTTCAGGGTGACAGCGCAGCACAGCCCGGTCGCCGGCCAATTTGGTGCGGGCATAGGTACTGCGTGGGCGCGTGGCGCTGTCTTCGCTCAGGGGCTGATTGTGGTGGCCATGATAGACGTAATCGGTGGAAAAATGGATGAGTGGAATGCCTTGCTCGCGGCACACCTCGGCCAAATAACGCGGCCCTAAAGCATTAACCCGCCAAGCTTCGGAGCGCTCGCTTTCTGCCCGGTCAACGGCGGTATAAGCGGCGCAATTGATACACCAATCCGGGCGGTTTTCTGCTATGAAACGGCGCACGGCGCGGCGGTCGGTAACATTCAGTGTATCGGAGGAAGTGGGCAAAAAAGCCCAATCGGGGTACTGCGGTGCCAGCATTTGGAGGCAGCGCCCCAGTTGGCCGCGTGCGCCAGTGATGAGCAGAACGGGCTTTCTGTGCATAGGTGTCCGGTCGAGGTAGTAATTTTTTTCGAGCGAAGGTAGGACGGCTTCCCCCGAACTTTAGGCGCTGTGAAAAAGGCTTTTCTCTTGGGTTTGCTATTCTGGGCGGTTGACTTTTTCGTCTCCACGGCGGCGGCCAGCTGCGTTGCATGGGCCAGTGGCTTGCACACCGACACGCTGCGTGAGGATACACTCCGCGGAGTGACGATCGCCGTGGCAAGACTGCCGGTGCTATCCACTCGGGCGCCGCTGTCCGTATCGGTCTTGAGCGGTGCCTGGTTGCGCCGGGCCGAGCCTCAGCTGACGCTACGCGAAAATCTGGCTGCGGTGCCAGGCGTGTGGATGTTGGGCGAAGCCAATTTTGCCCAGGACATCCGCTTAGCCATACGCGGTTTTGGCGCGCGCTCGGCCTTTGGCATTCGCGGCATTCGGTTGCTACTTGACGGCATCCCGGAGTCTTCTCCCGATGGCCAAGGGCAAGTGGACAACCTCGATTTAGCCGTGGTGGAGCGCATAGAAGTGTTGCGCGGTTCGTCGGGTGGGCTATACGGCAACGCTTCGGGTGGTGTGGTCAGCCTGTACAGCGAAGCCGTCGGCGACCGCCCTGTGCTGCGCTTACGCACGGTGGCTGGCTCTTGGGGATTTGCCCAAATGCACGCCTCCGGTAGTGGACGTATAGGCCGCCACGGGCTGCGCGCAGCCCTTACCCACCAGCGCGCTCTTGGTTACCGCGAACACGCTGCCATGCGTGCTGTCTTAGTCAACGCTCGCTGGGAACTGCCCTCGCGCGATTCTTCCCTGCAACTGCGCCTCTTGCTCAACTATGCCGACAGCCCCCGCGCCGATGACCCGGGTGCCCTTACTGCTGAACAAGCCAACGCCAACCGCCGCGCTGCCCACCCTCTTAACGTGCGCTTCAACGCCGGCGAGCGCGTAGAGCAAGGCAGAGCTGGCCTCGTCGTAGAAAAAAAATGGGCCAATGGCCATGCTTCTACGGTGCGTGCCTACGGTATCCGCCGCGCTTTCGAAAACCGGTTGCCCTTTCAGCGCGGCGGACAGGTGCGCCTGCAGCGCTACGCCAGCGGTGCCAACGCCCAGCACCACTGGACAGGTGCCCGCGTCTCCCTTTCCGTAGGTCTAGACGCTGACTATCAACAAGACCACCGCTGGCGTTTTGACAACCTCAACGGGCAGTCCGGCCCTCTGGAACTCGATCAGCGGGAAGTCTTTGCCGCCGCCGGCCTCTTTGCTGCTGCTCAAGGTCAGCCCGCTCCGGGCTGGAACCTAAGTGCTGGCCTCCGCGCCGACCGCATTTGGTTACAGGTGGCCGACCGCTTCAAGGCCGACGGCGACCAATCGGGGGCCATCGCTTTTGGCCGCCTTAGTCCGTGGGTGGGTTTATCGAAACGCCTATCCGACCGCCTCCAAGCGCATACCAACTGGGCTACCCACTTCGAAACGCCTACGCTGAGCGAACTGAGCAATAACCCCGATGGCAGCGGCGGTTTTAACCGCACGCTGCGGCCTCAGCGCACCCAAACCTGGGAATTAGGTGTGCAAACAGCACCGGCCAGCCCGTGGGGCGCCGACGCGGCCTTCTTCTGGGCGATCACTTACGACGAGCTGACGCCTTTCGAACGCCCAGAAACACCAGGTCGCCTCTATTACCGCAACGCCGGCCAGACGCAGCGCGCCGGCATCGAGCTGTCCTTGTGGGCGCAGTGGAGCCCTCGCTTTACCACCGCTCTAACCTGGACATCAGCCGTCTTTCGCTACGTTCGATACAGCACCCCGGCGGGCGACTTCAGCGGTAAGCAGCTGCCCGCCCTACCTCAACACTGGGGCATGCTCGACCTGCGCTACGAAGCTCCATGCGGGTGGTTTGCTCGAGTACAGGCGCGCTATAGTGGCCGCTATTTTGCCGACGATGCCAACCGCGTTGCCGTGGCACCGGTATTGTTGTGGCAGGGCCGCTTAGGCTACCGCTGGCGAGGCCGCGCCCACGCCGTGGAGCTCTTCGCCGGCACCGACAACGCTACAGCAGCAGCGTATTTTCACAACATCCGGCCCAATGCTGCAGCCGGTCGTTTCTTCGAACCCGCTGCCGGTCGCGTTTTCTTTGCCGGAGCACAGTGGGTTTGGGGTGCTGACGAAGACTAAGCAACATCACCACTACCCATAGCGCGCATGCGACAGAGCCTCCCCTCCTCTAGGCTGCTCAATGGCGGAGTTGTTCGCTTTTCCTTTGCATGCAATGGCGTACAAAATCCACGAAAAGCGGATGTGGGTTTTCCACTGTACTCTTCAATTCGGGATGGAATTGGACGCCGATAAACCAGCGGTGGCTTTTCAGTTCTATAATTTCCACCAGCCCGGAGTCGGGGTTGATGCCTGCGGGTATCATACCCGCCTCTCGGAAGGTGTCCAGATAGGCATTGTTGAACTCCCAGCGGTGGCGATGTCGCTCGAAAATATCGGTGCGGCGGTAGGCGGCATAGGCTTTGGTGCCTTTCTCCAGCACGCATTGGAAGGCGCCCAGACGCATGGTGCCGCCTTTTTGGGTAACTTTTTTCTGTTCGCTCATTAGGTCAATGACGGGGTGTGGTGTGAGCGGGTGGACTTCCGTAGAGGCAGCCTCGTGCAAGCCGAGGACGCTGCGGGCAAATTCTACGCAAGCCACTTGCATGCCCAGACAAATGCCGAAGAAAGGGACGTCGTGCTCGCGCGCATAGCGGATGGCAAGCATCTTGCCTTCGATGCCGCGCTCGCCAAAGCCGGGGGCGACCAAGATGCCATCCAAGGGCGCAAGCACTTGGCACACTTCCTCGTATGAGCATTCTAGGGCTTCGGCATGGATGGGCAAGACACGCACTTTGCAGTAGTTAGCCGTACCGGCATGCACAAAAGCCTCATAGATGGACTTGTAAGCGTCGGGCAGTTCGTTATACTTGCCCACCAGGCCCACGCTTACCTCAGAGGTCGGGTTTTTGAGGCGCTGCAAAAAGGCCTTCCAACGCGATAGGTCGGGTTCGCGGCGGTCGCTAAGGTGGAGTTTGGAAATGACAACGGCATCCAGCCGCTCTTTGAGTAGGAGCAGCGGAACGTCGTAGATGCTTTCGGCGTCGAGGGCTTCGATGACGGCCGGCATCTCTACGTTACAGAAAAGAGCCAGCTTGCGGCGAATGTCGGCACTGAGCGGATGTTCGGTGCGGCAAGCCAGCACGTCGGGCTGGACGCCCAAACTGAGGAGCTCTTTGACGGAGTGCTGGGTGGGTTTGGTTTTCAACTCTTTAGCCGCTTGCAGGTAGGGAATGAGGGTGAGATGGATGACCAAGCAGTTGTCGCGGCCCAATTCCCAGCGCAGCTGGCGCACGGACTCGAGGTAAGGCAAGGATTCAATATCCCCTACGGTGCCGCCTAGTTCAGTGATGACAATGTCGTATTTGCCAGTTTGGCCCAATAGGAGCATGCGGCGCTTAATTTCATCGGTGATGTGAGGGATGACCTGAACGGTCTTGCCCAAATAGTCACCCGCCCGCTCTTTGTTGATAACGGTCTGATAGACGGCGCCTGTAGTAACGTTATTGGCCCGAGAGGTAGGGATATTTAAAAAGCGCTCGTAATGCCCTAAGTCGAGGTCGGTCTCGGCGCCGTCGTCAGTAACATAGCACTCGCCGTGCTCGTAGGGGTTGAGGGTGCCGGGGTCAACGTTGATGTAGGGGTCGAACTTTTGGATGGTAACAGAGAAGCCTCGGGCTTGAAGGAGTTTAGCTAAAGAGGCGCATAAAATACCTTTTCCTAAGGACGAGGTGACGCCCCCCGTAACAAAAATGTATTTCGTCATCGCACGTTCGGATGGTTACGGGGCGTAAAGATATGGCGGCTGGCTCCGTCGGTGTTCAGTGCGCCAAGGGTTTTTACTGGGCAAAAACTTTTGCCGCTGGCGGGTGTTCTAACGCGCATGCCGCTCGTAAAATGGCAGGATTTGGGATGCCTTGACTATCAGCCAGCCTGGGACTATCAAACGCAGCTACACCGCCGCCTGGTAGAGCGCAAGCTGGAACATCGACACCTAAAGCCAGGGCAATACGAACAGGAGCACTACTTCTTGGTAGTGGAGCATCCGCACGTGTATACTTTAGGAAAGAGCGGCTCCCCAGAACACCTGCTCCTGAGCGAGGCACAACTACAAGCGCGCGGCATTCAATACTTCCCTATCAATCGAGGCGGCGATATCACCTACCACGGTCCGGGCCAACTTGTAGGCTATCCCATATTGGACCTGGAGTGCTTTTTTACGGATGTGCACCGCTACGTGCGCAGCTTGGAAGAGGTCATCATGCGCACCGTGGGCGACTTTGGCGTGCAGACGCTGCGCCTGCCCGGTCACACCGGGGTGTGGTGCCCACCTCGCCTAGGATGCACCTTGCCGGCTGCCGAGGACGGTTTTTGGGAAAAATTCCGAAAAATCTGCGCTATTGGGGTACACTTGAGCCGCTGGGTGACCTTGCATGGCTTTGCCTTTAATGTCCAAACAGACTTAGCGTTTTTCCGATATATTGTACCTTGTGGCATTGCTGACGAGGATAAGACGGTAACCTCGCTGGCTTGGGAATGCGGCCGGCCCGTAGCGATGGAGACCGTCAAAGCCCAGCTAAGACATCATTTCTGTGCAGTTTTTGGCTGCGAAATCGAAATAGTATGATTAAAGACATCCCTTTCCTTAAAGTAGCAGATTTGGCGCTGGCTATGGTACCTCGGTTAGTATTTGAAGAAGACCACGAGGACTTTTGGGATGCCTACCTGCTTAACTTGAAAGAAGAGCCTATTTTTTCCGTCATTGTGAACTCCAGCGGCTATGGCGAGATTGGCGGTGAGCCGCGCCGTACCACCACCCTGCGCTATTTCTGGGAGCGCATTGAGCCACAGACGGCCGTCAGAATAGAGCCGGTGTACAAGGCCGTTTTTGGGCTGACGAGCGAGTATTGGGTGAGCTTCGTCTATCAGGAGTATCTCTACGACAAGCAGTACATGTTTGTGCCGGGTAGCCTGGAAGAGATGAACTTTTGCGATGTTCCCCTCTTGCAGCGCCGAGGCGTCATGATTCGGTAGAACGTTTTGAGAAATGCGGTGTTTCTCTTGCATTCCTTTACCCATTCTTTAACATGGCTTATGCACTTTTTTGAACGCAAGATAGACCCGTTGAAGCAGGCGGCTGGTTTCCTGCTCGCCGCAGTGGTGTTTATACTCTTTTCTGCGCTTTTTCGGTGGTTGGGTTGGTTTTCGATAGACCGCGTGTTCCCGTGGTCTATTGCGACGGCTTTTTTGCTGTTGTATGCTGTATTTAGCAGTGTCATGAGCCTCAATGCCGGAGGTGACCTGAAATACTGGGGCCGCGCCATATACGGCTTTATGGGACTGGCCTTTTCAGGTGGCGTGGCGGCCTGGTTAGCTTCGGGGCTGACAGTAGGTGAAGCGCAATCGTATCGCGGGACGTACGTCATCATCTCCATTTGCTTTTTGGTTTTCCTATCGCTGGTCAACCTAATGCGCAAAATTGTGGCTTTTGCTGAGCGAGAAGAGTGGAATGCTCCTCGTCGGCGCAAGCGATAGTCCAACACTTGTTTGCTATGCGTTTTGCTGTTTTATTTTTCTCTTTGGCTGCCTGTTATTCTCCTGCTGCACAGTCGCCCTCGGCGGTTGGTGCCTCCACAGCTGCCCAGCACCGCACGGATACGCTCATTGCGCCGCAATACGACGCTCGCGGGCGCTTGATACGCCTCTCCAGAACAGAGGCTGAATGGCGCGCTATGCTGACCGAAAAGGAATACTACGTGCTGCGACAAGAGGGCACGGAGCGCGCCTTCACAGGCGATCTATGGCGTGAAAAGCGCAAAGGCACGTTCACCTGCCGGGGCTGCGGTCTGCCGCTCTTTTCTTCGGAGACGAAGTTTGAGTCAGGCACCGGCTGGCCCTCTTTTTGGAAGCCGCTGCGCCCCGAGTTCATCACTGAGCGCGAAGACCGCTCACACGGCATGGTGCGTACGGAGGTAGAATGCGCGCGCTGCGGTGGCCATTTAGGCCACGTTTTTAACGATGGCCCCCCGCCTACGGGCCTGCGCTATTGCATCAATTCCGTATCGCTGGACTTCGTGCCCGATTAGTCGACGGAGGCAATTAGTGTCCTGCCCGTCATTTCGACGGGCTGCTCTAAGCCGAGCAGCTGGAGCAGGGTGGGTGCCAGGTCAGCCAATATGCCACCATCGCGCAGCCTCACGGGCGTGCCGGCCAGCTGGCGGCTTATCAAGATGCACGGCACCGGGTTTTTAGTGTGCGCGGTATTGGGCGTCCCGTCATCGTTGACCATGTAATCGGCATTGCCATGGTCGGCGGTGATAAGTACGGCGTACCCATTCTCTTCTAACACAGGCACAAGACGACTCAGGCAGGTGTCTACCGTCTCGGCTGCCTTCATAGCGGCACTAAAAACACCGGTATGCCCTACCATGTCGGCATTGGCGTAGTTCAGACAGATAAAATCCGGTCTTTTTTCGCGGATTTCCTGCAATACTGCCTCAGTCACCGGATGGGCGCTCATCTCGGGCTGCAGGTCGTAGGTAGCCACTTTAGGCGACGGTATGAGGATGCGGTTTTCGCCTGGGAAAGGCTCCTCGCGTCCGCCCGAAAAGAAGAACGTTACGTGCGGGTACTTTTCTGTTTCGGCAATGCGCAGTTGCGTCCGACCTGCGCCGGCAAGGACTTCTCCTAGAGTTTTTTCCAAGTTTTCTTTTTCAAAGAGCACCTCAATGCCGCGGTAGCGCTCATCGTAGCGCGTCATGGTTACATAATGCAGCGGTAGCGGGTGCATATCCCACTCGGGCATGTCTTGCTGAGTCAGGACGGTGGTCAGCTCGCGCAGGCGGTCGGTGCGAAAGTTAAATGCGACGACCACATCACCCGGTTGCAAGGTGGCTTTTGGATTGCCGGCCGCGTCTGTGCACACGAGCGCTGGGAGGAATTCGTCCGTGACGTCGCGCGCATAACAGGCGCGCACGGCAGCCAGGAGGTTCTGCGCCTTTTCGCCTTG